>ERZ1370068.7146-contig-6081_pt1 | contig 45980 bp, 70 predicted proteins | sample MGYA00561227_ERZ1370068 | MGnify/ENA primary metagenome ERZ1370068 (study PRJEB38410, sample SAMEA6850437) | metagenome | study: Metagenomic assessment of the ecological functions of the soil: analysis of the soil microbiota associated with the... | reverse complement strand
CTGATGCATTGCTCGCGGTTCGTGCGGGTGAGGGCGACCTCCGACGCCGCCATGATGCCGACGACGACGATCGAGACGACCACGAGCAGCAGCTCGAGCCATTCGGTGCCGGTCACGGCGTGCGCACCCGCTGTAGCGCTCCTGCCGCGCCCACATCTCGGCCCGCTCATCGTCGCGCTCGTGGTCGTAGCCGAGGATGTGCGAGGATGCCGTGGACGAGAGCAGCCGGAGCTCCGCCGGCAGGATCGCCCGGGTTGTTGCGCGCGCGCGACGGCCGGCGCGATCGACGACATCGCCGAGGCACGCGCACCCCGTCGGTGCGTCGTCCTCGTCGAGCGGGAAGCTCAGCACGTCGGTGGGACCGGACTCGTCCATGTAGCGCACGTGCAGCTCCTCCATCTCGGCGTCGTCGACGAACGAGACCGACAGCTCGACGCGCTCGGTGCCCCTCGGCGAGCAGCGTCGGCCGCGCGAGCGCGCGACGAGCCCGGCCTCGTCGACCGGGGCGGTCCTGGCGGTCGGAGACGAGGATCGCCGGATGGATGGTCACCGTCGGTCATGCGCGGAAGCCTGTCACGTCAGCCGTCCGCCTGCGCGTGGCGCTGCTCGCCGAAGACGCCGGTAGGCCTCCACGATGTCCTGCACGATCTTGTGGCCGCACCACGTCTCGCGCGCCGAGGTGGCAGAAGCCGATCCCGTCGATGCCGGCGAGGGATCTCCTCGACCACCGCGAGCCCGGTGAGCTGTCCGGCGGCGAGGTCGACCTGCGTGACGTCGCCGGTCACGACGGCCTTCGAGCCGAACCCGATCCGCGTGAGGAACATCTTCATCTGCTCGGGCGTGGTGTTCTGCGCCTCGTCGAGGATGATGAACGCGTCGTTGAGCGTGCGCCCGCGCATGTACGCGCAGCGGCGCGACCTCGATCGGTGCCCGCGCTCCATCAGCCGCGGCAGCGTGTCGGCGCCGGTCATCTCGAACAGCGCGTCGTAGAGCGGCCGCAGGTACGGGTCGATCTTCTCGTAGAGCGTGCCGGGCAGGAAGCCGAGGCGCTCGCCGGCCTCGACCGCGGGGCGGGTGAGGATGATCGCGGCGACCTGCGTGGTCCTGCAGCGCGCTGGACGGCGGTCGCCATCGCGAGGTAGCGTCTTGCCGGTGCCGGCCGGGCCGATCGCGAACGTCACCGTGTGCGCGTCGGATCGCGTCGACGTAGCGCTTCTGCCCGAGCGTCTTCGGTGTGATGCTCCTTGCCGCGGGCCGTGAGCAGGCGTGTCGCCGAGGCACCTCGCTCGGGAGCGGCGTGCCGTCGTGTCGCCACGCCCGATCATCTGCGATCGTCTGCCCGACCGACGGATGTCGTGAGCTCGTGCCCCTTCTCGAGCAGCGTCAGCAGCTCTTCGAACAGCGCGACCGACGTGTTCGGCTTCGTCGGCGGGGCCGGATGATCGTGATCTCGTTGCCGCGAACGAGGATCTGCGGAGTCGAACGCGTCCTCGATGATGCTTCAGGAACGCGTCACGCTGGCCGAGGAGGCCACCATCGACTGGCTGCCCGGAACGGAGATCTTCACCTGGGTGGTGGGGACCGCCAAGCGGCGTTCCTGGGGGTTCGCCCCGCTCCCTCGCGTGTCTGCTGGACCGCCGTCCACTGCATCCGATATCGGGACCGATTCTACCGCGTTATCGGCCGAGCCTCGGCTGCGTTGAGGTCCGCGTGGGTGGATGGGATGAGCGCCACGCCAGCCGGCGGCCATGCCATGGGTCGCCCGACCGAGCAGGTGCATGTGGAGGTGGAACACCGACTGGCCCGCGTCCGACCGACGTTGGTGACGAGCCGCCAGCTCCGTTCGCGAGCCCTCCGTGTCGGCGAGGTGCGCGGCCGCCCGTGCCAGGTCGACGAGCATGCCGCCGTGGCGATCCTCGATGTCGGCGATCGAGACGAGGTGCTCCTTCGGGATCGACGCAGGATGTGGGTGGGCGCCTTCGGGTCAAGGTCGCGGAACGCCACGACCCGCTCGGTCTCGTGGAGGATGTCGGCGGGGATCTCGTGGCGGGCGATCCTGCAGAAGATGCAGTCGGTGGAGATCACGTCGTTCATGCTCCGAGGGCCTACCGCCTCCCGCCGGGGACGCCGGCAGCCCGGGTACGCTTCCTGCCTTCGTCCCAGAGTAGGAGATGATCGGCCATATGTCCGTTGCCCGCCGCTTCCTCGTCGCCCTCGTAGGGGCGACCTTCGCGCGCTCGCCGTCCTCGTTCCCCAGGCCGGGGCGGCCCCGCGCAGCCGGCCTCCTCCTCGATCGCGAGCGTCGTGCCGGCCGGCTCGACCCCGCCTCATCGACGACGGCGCTGCGGCGCTGGCGACATCGACCAGGCCACGGCCGGACCGCTACCTCGCGTACGCCTCGGCCGAGCCCGCACGACTCCCGGCCGCGTATCGCGGCTCAGTGCCGTGGCGTGGCACGCTCCCGCTGCTCGACCTCCAGCAGCGTGCCGAGGACGGCGCCGTCGCCGCCACCACCGCCCGGATCGCCGGCCTCGCGCCCGAGCGTGCCGGGACAGACAGCTGCGGCTCTCACGCGGTGCGCTGCCGAAGAAGAAGGTCACGAACGCACTTCCTGATCCGCTACGACCAGGCCGGGCTGCGGGCGCTGACGATCCGCAAGTACGCGAAGACGTTGGAGGTCTCCTGGCGGACTGAGATCACGGACTTCGGCTGGCCCGCGCCGCCCTTCCAGCACGGCGCCGGCGGGTTGTTCCACGTCCGCATCGATCACCTCGGTGCGCCAGTTGTACGGGTATCGTCACCACGAACGGCGCTACCGCCGGCCCAGTGGGGAACAACCCCACACCTGCTGGCCCGACCACGACGCCTACGCCCGCTGCATGGTGCTGAACCGGGACTATCCGCGGGTTTCCCCTCGCCCCGCTGAAGTCCGACCGCAGGCCACCGCCGCCCACGAGTTCAACCACGGGATCCAGTTCGGGGGGCGCCCTCACCGGCGTCTTCGCTTCCCGACACCGTGTTCGTCGAGGGCGGCGCCACGGTGGATGGAGGACGAGGTCTTCGACGGCTCCAACGACAGCTACTACTACCTGTGGCCGCGACCTCGGGCACGAGCATGGGCGAGTACCCCGGGTTCCCGTTACCCCGTACTGGGTGACGTTCCGCGCCATGACCGAGCGGTACGGCACGGGCGTCGCGGGCGGCGGCGAGGATGTGATGCGGTCGTTCTGGGAGCAGACGAGCCGCGAGGAGCCGGAGAACCTCGCACGCCATGAGACGGCGCGCTGCAGGGCGAGTCCACCACCCTTGCCCGCGGCGTTCCACGACGCCGCCATCACGGTCCGGTTCTCGCGTGCGGTGCGGCGGCGGGTACGTCCATCCGTACTGCTTCCAGGAGGGTAACGCCTACCGCGCGATCGCTCGGCATTCGTATGCAGCAACGACGACGCGTATCGACCATCGGCAGCTCCACCAACCATGAGCGGTGCAGGACAACTACGCCGCGTCGTTCATCGGGCTGCCGAAGACCGGTGGCACGTACGACGTGATGCTCGACAACACCTCCTCGGGCGGCCAGCTCCGCGGCAGCGTGGTGTGCGACACCGGCACCGCCCTGGACGTGAACGCCCTGTCCCAGGTCGCCGGCTCCGGCCAGGCGCGCCGGGCTGAACGGTCTTCGATCCCGCCGGGTGCACGAATGTGGTCGCTCGTGGTGACGAACCAGTCGCAGACACGCGGCGAACCCGGCATCGTCGGCCTCGCGCACCTTCACGGTCGACACGGCCTGACGGAGATCCAGTGCCGCCCCGGGGATCGATCCTCGGGGCGACGGGCTCCACCCGGGCGGGGTCCTTCTTCGAGGTGCGCTCGCCACGCGCATCGGCGAGCTGCTCGAGCAACCGGCGTTCCTCCCGCTTCAGGTCCTTCCGGCATCGGTGACGTGCACGGTGACGAACAGGTCGCCGCGGCCCCGCCGGTTGAGGTTGAGGCACCCCTTGCCGCGCAGCGCCGGAGCATGGTGCCCCGAGGCGGTACCGGCCTCGATCCGCACGTGCTCGCGGTCCGATCCAGCGTCTCGAACTCCACGTCCGCGCCGAGCGCGGCCTGCGTCAGCAGACGTCGAGATCGTGAACAGGTCCCGGCCACGGCGTCTTGACTCGACAGCGGCGGGCTCCACGCGCACGCCGACGTACAGGTCGCCGGACGGCCCGCCGACGCCCGGCGTGACCGGCGCCAGTCACGCTGGGCTCGAGTCCGTCGGCGACCCCTGGGGGATATCCACCGTCACGGTGTCCGGGCGCCGTCGCGCGACCCCGTCCCGCCGCAGGTCGTGCACCGGTCGAGGATCTCCGCGCCGGTTCCCCGCACGTCCGGCAGGGCGACGCCGTGACGATCGTGCCGAAGATGCTGCGCCGCATGGCTCGACCTCCCGGTGCCGCCGCACGTGCGACTACGCGGTGGGCGCGGTGCCGGGCTCGGCGCCGTTGCCGAGACACCGGTCGCACACCACGAGGCGCATCGATCCGCAGCTCGCGACGGGCTCCGAACGCCGCCTCCGGGAAGGCCAGCAGGGCCTGCGGTGAACCACGTCTCTCCACGGCGCGTGCGGCCGCGCGGCCCGGGCGACTCCGCGGCGGCTCGAGGTCCCGAACCCGCCGCCGCCGCCTGCGCCGAAGAACATGTCGGAAGATGTCCTGGATGTCGGCGAACGGCTGACCGGCGGCCCCGGGTCCGCCCGCGGCGCCGAAGGTGTCGTAGCGCTGGCGCTTCTGCGGATCGGACAGGATCTCGTACGCGCGCCGCGACCTCCGTGAAGCGCTGCTCGGCGGCGGGGTCCGTCGTTCACATCGGGGTGGTGCTGCCGCGCGGAGCTGGCGATACGCGCGTTTGATGTCCTCCTGCGTGGCGTCCGGGAGACGCCGGAGGATCTGGTAGAGATCGCCGACGGCCGCCATCGCCTACTGCTCGAGCTCCGTGGCAGCTCCGACAGCCGCTTCGCGACCGCGCGCACCGACGCCATCGCCGTCACGTAGTCCATGCGGGTCGGGCCCACGATGCCGCATCGTACCCAGCGTGGCGTCGCCGGCCTTGAACGGCGCGGTGACGATCGAGGCCTCCCACTCGCCGGTGGACGGATGTTCGCCGCCGATCGTGACGGCGACGCCTCTCGGCGTCGGCGCTCACGTCCTGGAGCACGCGCAGCACCTCGTCTCTGCGCCTTCTCCGAGCGCCTCGAACAGGCGACGCACCGTCTCGCGCCGCCATAAGCTGCGCCTCGTCCGCGAGGTTGAGACACCGCCGACCACCATGGGTGGCCTGCCCTCGCCCGGTGAAGCGCAGGGTGTCCGCCACGAGCAGGATGATGTCGTGCTGGTCGCGCGGGCCCCTCGGCCGCCAGCTTCAGCAGGCGCACCTGCGCGTCGCCGTTAGGTCGCGCCGCGGAGCGGGCGAGTCGCTGGCCTCGGCCGCCGCGACCACCGTCGGCGTCGACACCCGTCGGGACGGTCCACGATCCGCTTGTCACGCGGCCGTGCTGCCCCGACTGCGAGCACCATGATGGTCGGTCCCATGTCGATCAGCTCGAGGCGCACGATCGGTTCCTCGGAGGCGCTGGGCGGGACCGCAAGCCCGGCGTACTGTCATGCGGCTCAGGAGCTGGACGCTCCCCTTCAGCACCTCCTCGAGGTCCAGCATGGCCTCGGCGAGTAGCCGGCGATCGCGCGCCGCTGCTGTTCGCGCAGCCGTCCGCCGATCGGGAGGTGCGTCGACGCAGTGCCGGTAGCCGGCGTCCGTGGGGATTGCGGCCGGCGCTCGTGTGCAGACGCTGGAGGTAGCCGAGCTCCTCGAGGGCGGCCATCTCGTTGCGGATGGTGGCGCGCTGGACACGCCGAGCCCCGCGCTCCTCGGCGATCGTCTCGGACCCCACCGCAACCGCCGGAGCGCACGTACCTCCTCGACCACGGCGCGCAGCACCGCGAGGACACGCGCGGACCCAGGTCGGCACGGGGGTCGGGGCGCGGGGTCGGCCATGCGAGCCATGCTACTAGCACTCGGCCACGGAGTGCTAACGGCCGCACGATGCGGCCCGGTCAACCTCTGCGACGCTTTGCGCGTCAATGCGGTGACGAAGGGAGGAACCGACCTGCTCGCGAGGCCGACGTCCGGGGGTTCTGGCCACGGGCTAGTTCGCTAGCCCACCAGCACGTGCCGGAACGACTGCGCCACCTGGGTGAAGGATTGACTGGTCGTGAAGACGCTGCCGGTCTGCATCCGCAGAACTAGTTCACGCCCTGCGGCGAGCGCCAGGACCAGCTCGTTCAGCAGCAGCATGCCGCGCTCCGTCGGGCACCAGCGAGCCGCCGTCCTCCTGGCAGCAGGCCGCTCTCGAGGAACGGCAGCGCGACCGGCGGCGTCGACCCAGGACGACGGGATGCCCTCGCAGGATCCGCAGCCGCAGGAACACCTCTTCGAGGTAGGCGTCCGACGGGCTCGAGCTGCTCGTCGCCGCCCGATCGGCAGCTGCCCGCCTCGACCGCGACGCCATGTAGCTCCTCAGGCGGGCGGACGTTCCACCAGCGGCGGTCGTCGCGGAACGAGTGCGCGCCGGCGCCGAGCCCGACGTAGCGGCCGCCGCTCCCAGTACCCGAGGTTGTGCCGGCACTCGAACCCCGGCTTCGCCCAGTTCGAGACCTCGTAGTGGCTGGTAGCCGGCGTCGCGCAGCAGGTCGCACGCCGCGCCGAGAACATGTCGGCCTGCAGGTCGGGATCGGGCGCCGGCACCGCGCCGCGTCTGCGACCTTGCGGCCGAGCGCCGTCGCCGGCTCGATCGTGAGCGCGTACGCGCTGATGTGCTCCGGCGCCAGCGTCGATCGCCTGCTCCAGCGTCCGCTCCCACGAATCCAGGCCCTCGCCGTCCGCGCCGTAGATGAGGTCGAGGTTCACGTTCTCGTAGCCGGCGGCGCGGGCGGCGACGAACGCCGCGTCGCACGCTGTCGGGCGAGTGCAGACGCTCGAGCGACGCGAGCACGCCGCGGTCGAACGACTGCGCGCCCATCGACAGCCGGTCGAACCCGGCGCGCGAGCAGCCGCTCGCAGCTGTCGCGATGTCCACGCGTGTCGGGGTTCGCCTCGATCGATGACCTCGGCGTCGTCGCGCACCGCGAACCGGTCGCGGACGTGCGTCAGCAACGCCTTCAGGTCGGCGACGTCCAGCGTCGTCGGCGTGCCGCCGCCGAAGAAGATCGACGACGACCTCGTCGTCCGCCCACGCGGGCGCCGCCAGCCCGGCCTCGGCCAGCAGCGCCCGCAGGTACCGCGGCGCCAGGTGGTCCAGGCCCGCGTACGCGTTGAAGTCGCAGTAGCCGCAGCGCGTCGAGGCAGAACGGCACGTGGACGTAGATGCCCTGACGTCGCTCACTTCTTCTTCTCCTGCGCCGCCGCCGTCGTCCACACCGCAACGCCGCGATGAACGCCTCCTGCGGCACGTCCACCCTGCCGACGCGCCGCATCCGCGCCTTGCCGCTGCTTCTGCGTCCTCGAGCAGCTTGCGCTTGCGCGTGATGTCGCCGCCGTAGCACTTGGCCAGGACGTCCTTGCGCTTGGCCTTCACGGTCTCGCGCGCCACGATCTGCGAGCCGATCGCCGCCTGGATCGCCACGTCGAACAGCTGCCGCGGGATCAGCTCGCGCAGCCGCTCGACCATCTGCCGGCCGTACGTCGCGGCCTTCGTCGCGGTGCACGACCGAGCTGAACGCGTCGATCGGCTCGCCGTGCAGCAGCACGTCGACGCGCACGAGGAACACCCTGAGGACTTGATCCTGATGCTTTGCATTACATGGAGCAAAGGACTGTTGGGAAAAGCTGGAATGGGTCTGCGGCCTGGCGGAACTCATTCGATCTGATGCCGACATTGACTGGCAGCGGTTGCTGCAAAACGCGAAAGAAATTCAGTTCCTGAAAATCGTTTCACTTCGGCCCTGCTCCTGGCACGCATGAGTCTGTTGGACGCTCCGGTTCCTGCCGGTAGTTTTGAATCAACGTCAGTTCGCGCGAACGGCTCGGTTCGTTGGTCGAGCAGGTCGTCGTCCGTTTCCTGAGCCGACGATGCGGCTGCAATGTCACTCACGCGTCGGGTCAAAGTTTCATCTCGCGATGAAGGACTCGGTTCCGGACGATTTCACTATTGCCAACGCCTCGCGCTAACCACCACGCCGGTCGATTGGGCCATGCCGTTACCACGAGGGTTCTCGTTTGCTTACCCGCTCATGAGGTAGGCGAGATTGACGAGAAAACTATGTCTTTGCTGGTAAGCAGGAGCTGACCGATTCCGTTTCCTGCCGTTCTAATCCTCGCTTCATGGGATCCGCAATCCGGGGTAGCCCCGCGCGCCGCTTCTTCACATGATTTGGCCGAGCTTTTACGGACAGGCGCTCAGCCTGTTTAACTAACCACAAAGCTTATTGACCAAGTTGTTCAACGGACAGGTATCATCTTGGGCCAAAGCTCTACATGTCTCATAGGTTAATAGCGACTTGAGCTCTGCACTCTCGGGCAGATCAGCGAGGTCGTTGGAGTCCAGGGAATATTAGGTCCAGGGAATACCTGAGAAGTATTTGATTGCGCGCTCGAGTTTACTCTGACGGGGCTTGTGCAGTAAACCGGCGCTCATAGACGTACTGGAAGGGAGATTCAAAATGCGTAAGCCGGATTCGGTTAGCGAGTATGGTTGTGATCGCAATTCTAGCCTTGCTTTCGTTTCAGGTGGCGGTACTTGCCCAGAAAACTTCAAGCACTATCCGCATAGAGTTACCAAGCGAAAAACCAAAGAGGAGTCCAAAGACGAGGTCTAAAGATGGTGACCGTGCGCCAGCTGCCGGGTTCTAATTATTAGTGAATTTCGTTTGCGCGGACCGAGCGGCGCGAACGACGAATTCGTCGAAATCTATAACGACTCAGGCTCGATCATACCGTCGCTGCTAGTGCCGGTGGTGGTGGATACGCGGTCGCCGCCAGCGACGCCGTTAGCGCGCTGCACGATTCCGAACGGCACCGTCATTCCCGCACGCGGCCACTACCTTTGCACAAACACCGTAGCCTATTCGCTCGGTGGCTATGCCACAGGCGATGCCACTTACGCGACCGACATCCCGGATAATGCCGGTATAGCGCTCTTCAGACAACAACGTGCCCGCAAACTTCATCCTGGCGAATCGTTTCGATGCGGTTGGCTCAACCTCGGAAGCGAACACGCTTTACAAGGAAGGCACCGGTTATCCGGCGCTGACGCCGTTCTCAATCGACTACGCGTTTGTTCGCGATGCCTGCGGACAGCAGGGCTCAATCACGAATCTCACGCCGTGTCCGCTGACGGCAGGCGTGGCCGATACGGACAACAACGCCGTCGACTTCTACTTTGTTGACACCAACGGCACGTCGGTCGGCGCGGGCCAGCGACTCGGATCGCCGGGACCGGAAAACCTCGCCAGCCCGATTCAACGCAACGCTTCGCTTCGCAGTGGGTCTTCCCGACATTTGCGTTGCCGGTTCTTTGCCGCCGAATCAGATTCGAGATCTGACCAGCGTGCCCGGCGCAGAACAGTACCTTCGGCACCATCGAGCTGCGCCGAACGGTTGTTAACAACACCGGAGCGGAAACGTAACTCGCTTGCGGTTCCGCGTTACACAGCAGACGACCTTCCCGGCGCCGTCCGGCACTGCCGATCTGCGCACCCGAACCACGGCGGACACGACTGACAACTTCTCGAATCTACCCTGCGGGACTGGTACTTCTGTCATTACCGTTCTGGGTACGACGCTGGAGCAACCGCCCTCGCAGCCAAACGGTGGCGCCTTTAACGGGACCTTCTCCGTTGGCACCGTCACTTTGGGAACACCGATCCCGCCAGGCAATACCGTTATCGTGCGGTTCCTGTGGGGAGTGCAGCAAACGGGCAAGTTCCGCGTCGGCATGAATATCGAGGTCTTGCCGTAACCAAACTGCGGACCGCAGGAATAAGACCCGTTCAAAGAATCTGCAGAGGGAACTCGTAAATGGAAACCAACAGAACTGAGCACTTGACCACCAGCGTGATGACCGACGCTACTGAACCTGCTGCGACGGTCGCGCCAAAAAAGGACTTCGTCGAGCCTGAACTCTCGGACCCGTCGACATTTTGGAAGCGACCAGGTTTTTCCTGCAGGTCACCGGCGGAGGCGACACACGTCTATAGGCCTGAGTCTCCTCCAGCTGGCCGAAGTTTCGTCCGTTGGTGGCTCGGCCGCGGTTCGCCGAGGTCGCTGGTGTGCGCGTCAAAGTCTAACCTCTTATAGGTATTACTCGATCGCAGAGATTGAATTCTGTGTATTCAAGGGGACTGATGAGACCGTCCTCGACCTGGTTCATCAATTCCTGCGCGCGCGCGCGTAAATACCTCTCGTCGCTGCTATATTCTTCCCACGTGGCAACGCTTTCTTCTTCATGAACATCTTTGCCCTTACCACCTTGCGAGTGTACATTGTGGTCGTGGATTGCGGGAGAAATCGGCAGTCAAAGGATTGCTGCTGCCCTGCCGACTCGTGCGTGGTTTTGGGATCGCGCCGCCCGGAATAGATCCGTCGAATCGGTTGGACCTTGTTGCATGATCACCGGCCGGGACATCCTCTACATCTCCAGCATTGAATGGGACTTCCTCTGGCAGGCTCATCAGGAGATTGCCCGGCGGCTGGCCGCAGCCGGCAACCGGCGTGCTTTACATCGAGAACACTGGAGTCCGAACGCCGGGATTGCGCGACACGAAGCGCGTGGCCGCGCGTTTGGGACCGCTGGACTCGTTCACTGAAATCGGGCGGCGCGCGCGTGAAGTAGCCCCAAACATCTTCGTCTATTCGCCGTTGGTCTTGCCGCCGTTTGGCTCAACCGTCCGGCGACTGATGAATCGTCATGTTTTCCTGCGGCAACTACGCGGAATCACGCGGGCGATGCAGATGAAAGATGTTCTGCTTTGGACTTACCTACCGACCGACACAGCGGTCGACATCGTCGAGCTCATCGCACTCGGCGTAGCGAGGTGATCTACTACAACGCTGCAGACTTTTTCTTACCTGACTCCAAATTCCAAACGGCTGCAACTAAGCGAGCAGGAGGCTGGTGCGGATGAGCGATTTCGTTTTTGCCACCTGCTCCCAAATGGCGGCGAAGTTTCGGAAGGACAAGAACAATGTCCATGTCTTTCCGCCGGGCGTTGACATGTCGGCCTTTCCGGATGAGACAGCTCTCACTGGCAATATTTGCCTGACAGTCTCCAGCTGTCATCACTGCCGCGACCAATCATTGGTTACGTCGGCGGGCTGCACCGTTTTGTTGATTACGATTTGGTCGCCAGCATGGCTCGCGCGCGCCGTCGTGGTCATGGGTCTTTCTCGGAGCCCACCAGGTCTCGCTGGGGAAACTCGAGGGCTTGCCTAACGTCCATCTTCTGGGCCAACAACCCACACCGACCTCGCGGGGCACATGCGCTTTTTGAGGTCTGCGTTGTGCCCTATCTCAAGACAAGCGAGACGAGCACCGTTGTGCCGACGAAAATCAATGAGTACCTGGCCGCCGGCAAAGCTGTGCGTGGCGACCGACCTGCCGACGGTGCGCGAGTTCAACGAGCGGCATCAAATCCTGACGACCACAGCAGCAACGCCCGAGCAATTCCTGCAAGCGATTGAGAGCGAACTGCCATTAGCCCATGACGTCAGGCTGCGACAGAAGAGACGTGAGGTCGCAGCGCGCTCTCAGATTGGCCAAAACCGACTGGAAGAAATGAGTAGTTTCATTGAGGCCAAGTCAGACATCGGTCAGCCGTAAGAACTCCTGCCTTCGACGCCGTGATTCCCTGAACAGCTTTGAACAGCGCAGCGTCAGGTGCCGTTATGTCCGCTTCCGTACGGACCGCGGCAGCAGGGATTGCTTAATATTTCAGCGCTACAACAAGCAACGGTAGCAGGTCACTGCCCCGGCGATTTCCCGGGACGGCTTGGACCATACACCTCTGCTGCGTTATCCGGGTTCCTGACATTTAATCTACTTGCGTGGCTGCGCCGAACGGGCCGCAAAACTGAAGGGGTGTTTGTATGCAATCTCCTCGGTGTCGGATTCTTGTGGTTGAGGATCACCCAGATACGCGCGATCTGCTCGTGCTCTTACTTACCGCTGGTGAATACAGCGTGACAACGGCTCCAGCACGATCAGCGCGGCTACGAAACTCGTCGAATCCGAAAACTTCAACCTGTTTATGTTTGACTCAAGACTGCCGGATGGCGAGGGGCTGGCATCTGTGCCGGAAAGTGCGAGAGATTGATCAAGACACTCCCATCGTCTTCTGTTCGGGCGGCGCCTACGAAGAGAAAAGAATAGCGCTTTGATGCCGGAGCACAAGCCTATTTCGTTAAGCCCATCGACCCATTCAAGCTGCTTAAATCGGTGGACGATCTAATCATGTTGGCCAATAAGTCTTCCGCCGGAAGAGTACAAGCCGGCCGTGGTCGAGGAGCTGGCTTCCAGTAGTTGCAGATCGCTCGAGTTAGACACCTTGCTGTGCGGTCACAGTGAAGCGTAGGGTAGGAGCATTACAGAAGCGGCCGTATAGGCTGAACATTCTGTTTTTCATTTCAGCATTAACATTCGTCATCGGGGTTGGACAGCCACTCCTTGTGCCGTCTGCTGTGTTATCGCACGCGACTGAGCGAGAGGAGACCCGATGCATGATGCCCGTCCGTATTCACAAAGCCTGATTCTTGGCTCCCTGCCCGAGGAAGACTATCAGCGGCTAGCTCCACATCTGGAAGACTTCGAACTCAGGCACGCGGAAGTTCTTTACGAGATTGGTGCCCCTGTCGGTTACGTCTACTTCCCGCTTAGCGCGATGATCTCGCTGGTCACGGAAATGTTGGACGGCAAGATCATCGAAGTGGGCGTGGTTGGCCACGAGGGCATGACCGGCGTTTCGGCCCTGCTGGGAGAAAACACATCGCCGGAGCGCGCCATTGTGCAAATCGCCAATGGCGGTGTGAGGGCGAAGTTCAGCGTAATCCAGGAGGAGTTTAAGCGTGGTGGCCATTTGCAAAAACTACTCTTGTCCTACGCGCGGCAACTCATGAGGCAGGTTGCGCAAACCGCAGCTTGTAATGCGAGCCATACCTCGGAAGAGCGGCTATCCCGCTGGCTCCTCATGTGTCATGACCGGACCAACCGCGATGAGTTTAAACTTACGCAGGAGTTTATCGCCGAGATGCTGGGCACGCGCCGCGCTACGGTCAGCCTGGCGGCCATGGTGCTCCAGACCGGTGGTCTGATTCGCTATAGCCGCGGTCTGATCGAAGTAGTCGATCGAGCCGGATTAGAGAAGTTCACATGTGAGTGTTATCAAGCGACGCGAGCGTTTCTCTAGTTTGGGCACGTCAACTCGTGAGCAGTGAAGTCGCACTTCCCGCCCTCAATTGAACCGATCCAGAGGATCTGGTTCTCCGCTGCCAGTCGTCCGTAAAAATACGGGTCTACAAAACAGGATCGTTGACGGAAACTGTCACCGCTGTGTTAGAAAAATGGACCGACCCAGAACAAACAGGAGTCAGTAAAGCGCTTGCAGTCAGCATTTCTATCCAAATCGACGTTCAACTAAGTCTGCGGATGGAAACTGAACAAGTGCAGGTATGCCTACCTACCCGTGGAACCACCGTCGCGGAAATCAACGCAATTCAACCAGATTTGATTGAACCCAGCCCTAAGGGATCTTGGAGGAGATTCAAAACGATGAAACGCAAATTGACCCGCATTCTGGCGATCTCTGTCGCCGCTTTTTTACGCTCCAAACAATCCAGTTAAGCTACGCCCAGAAGAGGGCGGCGCTGCCGTCTCCTCCCGCTGCGCCCGCCGCTCAGGTTGATCCTCGAGCCGAAGTAAAAGAGACCAACAATACTCCCGTTGGCAAGCGGAGTCAGGGCGGCGCCAGAGCCCCAAGACCTTACGCAACCGGCGCTGAGCAGGAGCCCAACGACACCTCGGGCACCGCCACAGCCTTGACGTTCACGCCAACTGCGATTACGACGGCCGCCATCAATCCGGGCGGAGACATCGATTTCTATACTTTCACGGCCCCAGCCGGCTCGCAGTATGGCTTGAAACCGACACCGGTGGCGTGCAAAACGCCGGCGCCACGTCGCGCGACACGGTTGTTGATCTGCTTGCGGCTGACGGCACCACGGTCATCGAAAACGACGATGACGACGGCACCGGCAACGGCGGCGACGGCACCATCGAAACCGGTCTGGCCTCGATCATCGCCGGCGCAACGCTGACCACGGGCGGCACCTATTTCATTCGCGTGCAGGCCTTCAGCGTCACGGGCATCATTAACCCGTATCGGCTGTTTGTTTCGCTGACGAACGTCGCGGCGACTGCCGAGGTTGAGGCGAACGACACGGCCGCGACGGCAAACGTTGCGAATTCCCCGGCCTTCCGCTCGGGATCAATCGGTGTTGCTGGGCAGATGTCAGACTACTATTCAGTTTCATGCAAACGCTGGCGACACGATCTTTTTCCCGGTTGATGCCGATCCGGAACGAGACGGAAACGGGCAGCGACCTGGTGGTCGAGTTCCGCGATCCGGCCGACGCTATTACTGGTATCAGTCGATTCCTCGATCACGGCGAAGCCTTGCGAATCCAGCCGCTGAAGGCGCGAACTACACGGTCCAGGCGGCGGGCACTTACTTCGTGAAGGTGCTGGCATTTCTCGGCGACGGGCACTGGCACCTACGACATTCATATCGTCAACACGACGGCCGTCACTTCGCCCTTGATCATCAGCGAGTTCCGCGTGCGTGGGCCGAGCGGCGCGAGTGACGAATTTGTGGAGGTCTACAACAACAGCGACACCAGCACCACGGTCGCTTCGCAGGTTGGCAGCGGTTTCGCAGTTGCCGCCAGCGACGCCACGGTTCGCTGCACGATTCCGAACGGCACCGTCATTCCGGGCCGCGGACACTATCTCTGCACCAACAGCGTGGCTTATTCGTTGGGCGGTTATGCCACCGGCGATGCCACCTACACGACCGACATTCCGGACAATGCCGGCATCGCGCTCTTCAATAACAACGTGCCCGCAAACTTCATCCTGGCGAATCGCCTGGATGCGGTCGGCTCCACGTCGGAAGCGAGACACGCTTTACAAGGAAGGCACCGGCTATCCGGCGCTGACGCCGTTCTCCATCGACTACGCGTTTGTTCGCGATGCCTGCGGACAGCAGGGCTCAATCACGAATCTGACGCCGTGTCCGTTGACGGCTGGCGTCGCCGATACCGGCAACAACGCTGTCGACTTCTACTTCGTCGACACCAACGGCACGTCGGCCGGCGCCGGCCAGCGACTCGGTTCACCGGGACCGGAGAACCTTGCCAGCCCGATTCAGCGCAATGCTTCGTTCGCAGTGGGTCTTCCGGACGTTTGCGTTGCCGGTTCTTTGCCGCCTAATCAGATTCGAGATCTGACCAGCGTCCCGGCGCAGAACAGCACCTTCGGCACCATTGAACTGCGCCGAACGGTTGTTAACAATACCGGGGCGAACGTAACTCGCTTGCGGTTCCGCGTGACTCAGCAGACGACCTTCCCGGCTCCGTCCGGCACTGCTGATCTGCGTACCCGGACCACGGCGGACACGACTGACAACTTCTCGAATCAACCCTGCGGGACTGGCACCTCTGTCATTACCGTTCTGGGTACGACGCTGGAGCAACCGCCATCGCAGCCAAACGGTGGCGCCTTTAACGGGACCTTCTCCGTTGGCACCGTCACTTTGGGAACACCCGATTCCGCCGGGCAACAGCGTTATCGTGCGGTTCCTGTGGGGCGTACAACAGACGGGCAAGTTCCGCGTCGGCATGAACATTGAAGTTCTGCCGTAGCCAGCAAGGCAAACATGGCGAGCGAGTCTGTGCGTTCATCCATATGGACGCACAGACTCGCCTCAGCTTATCGACAAGAGATAAAATAGCCCCGGTTGTCGTTATCTAATCAGCTGGTCCGCCGCAAGTTAAGGACATTCAAGATGTATCCAAAACCATTCTTTGGTTCTTCCTGTGCTTACCTTTTGGCGGTCGCGCTTATCTGTTTCGGAACCCTGGCGCTGGCGCAACCCACATTTGGGGCAACGCCGCGCGGCGGAGCCCAGGCTGACCTTATCATCAGCAAGAGTGGTGATGAATCGGTCCCGCGTGGACGCAACATTACCTACAACATCGTCGTCGGTAACGATGGACCGGACACCGCAGCCGGCGTGGTGGTGACTGACCCGCTCCCGGCGCATACAACTTTTGTGAACGCCATCGTAAGTCAGGGAACGGTGATGTTCGCGAAAGTAATACTATTACCGCCAACTTCGGCAGCATTGCTTTTACTGAGTCCGCATTATTGACCGTCACCGTGTCGATTAATAACGACACGCCAAGGGACACTACGATCAGCAATACGGCCTACAGTCACTTCCGACACGGCGGACCCGGTCAGTGCCAACAACTCGTCGACGGCGTTGACCGCCGTCGCCGGCCCATTCGCAGGTGACCTGGTCATCAGCGAGTTCCGCTTGCGGGGGCCCGGTGCAGGCGGTGGCCAGCGTAAAGGTCTCGGGAATAGCAATGCGGCTGTTGATGAGTTCATTGAGATCTACAACAACACCGGATTCGCCCACGTGGTGACCTCGGCATCCGGATCCGGGTATGGCATCGTTGCCTCCGGCGGTAAAGGCGGCACAACGCTTTGCACGATTCCCGACGGTACGGTCATTCCCATAAACGGCCACTTCCTTTGGTGTGAACTCTACTGGTTACTCACTGGGCGGGTATCCCGCAGGGAACAACACGACTGCGACTGGCGACGCAACTTACACCACAGACGTGGCCGACAACGCCGGGATCGCGCTTTTCAATAACAACAGCGGCGACTATACGAGCGTTTCTCGTCTGGATGCCGTCGGTTCGACGGCCGAAACGAACCCGCTCTTCAAGGAGGGCACTGGATATCCAAGCGCTGACACCTGTTCGATATCGACTATTCCTTCTACCGGGACAATTGCGGTCGACAGGGAGCAGTGAGTTCCCTGCAACCCTGCACGATTACTACCGGAGTAATTGACACCGACAACAACGCCACTGATTTCATCTTTGTTGATACCAATGGCACGTCGGCTGGCGCCGGGCAACGACTGGGTGCGCCCGGACCAGAGAACCTTTCGGCGCCGGTCGAGAGTAATGCCCTTTACAGTGTCACGTTGCTGGATCCCTGTGCGGCGAGTGGCGCCGCGCCCAATCAAGTGCGAGATCTCACCTCGCGCGGAGACGCCAGTACGCTTTGGAACGATCGAACTACGCCGCACGATCACAAATAACGGCAGTGCCCAGCCACCCGCCTGCGTTTTCGCGTCACTCAGCAAACTACGTTTCCAGCTCCCAGTGGCATCGCTGACTTGCGGCTGCGCGCCTCGTCTGATCTCGTCGTAACAGTCGACCGCGCACCTTGTGGCACGGGCACCAGCGACGTCACCGTGAACGGGACAGCGCTGGAGCAACCGCCGAACCAGCCCAATGGCGGGGGCTTCAATCTCAACAGTGTCAGTGATTTCGCCGAGCCTCCCGGGGAGGAATTTAGCCGGCACCCTGCAACTGAGCACTCCGCTGAATCCGGGTGAGAGCATTGATGTTCGTTTTCTTTACGGCGTTCAGCAGACCGGTAAGTTTCTGCATTACCTTGAATGTTGAAGTGGTGGAAGTGTCGACTCCGGAAGAAAGCGCCCGCCGGGTCGAACAAGGCAATATCAATTTCCAAGGCAGCACAAAAGTAAGATGAAAAGACCGGCGCGATCACGATTATGTGGCTTCCTGGCACTGGCGATTCTTGCTGGCCTGGTGTTGGCGCCGACTGAACCTGCAGCCCAACAACCTTCGGTCAATTCCAAAGGCAGCGCCGGTACATTCCGGGTTCGAGTCAAACGAAACGGCGCGTACTTTGTGAGCGTACGAGCCAAAGCAGTGCCGCTGACGGTGATTGCCGCAGAGCTGTCGCGCCGGCTAAAGGCTCCTGGTGGTTCTGAGCCGTGTGATGGAGAAGCAAAAGGTCACGCTCGAGTTCCAGGACTTGCCGTTGGAAACGGCCCTGCAAATGATGGCGCCGCTTCCCTTCGTGCATTACGAGCTGCTGGGTGGTTCATCAGACCCGGTGTGTCGCGAGGTTTTTCTGAACGCGCTACAATGAACCAGTGCCGGTTCCAAAGCTCGAGAACAAGAACGTTTCGTTCGTCATGCAGGGCGATACCGAAACCATTGACCCCAAGGACGATCCGTTACGCGTGGACTACAAGAACGGGCGGCTCACCGTCAACGGTCAAAAAACAATCACTGGCAGCGGTGCTGGACCGCCTGGCCAGCGTCCTCGGTGTCAACCTAACCATGAAGCAGGACACCAACGACACCGTTGATCTTGACTTTAAAGAGGCGTCTTTGGAAGATGCCATCGGCTATTTTCCTCCGTCCGTGCATCTGCACGTGCGGAAAGACATTCAGCACAGCACTACGATGCCGCTGTTGATCGAATTCGCAAATTAAGATCGATTTCAAATCACCTTCAGGGGACCAGGTAAAAATGGATAACAACAAAACTGCCGAAATTGCAACTGTCGTGACTAACGCATCTGAAACTGCGGTAACGGCCGCGCCAACCAGGGAATTCATTGAACCCGGGATTTCGGAGCCGGTGGACATCCTGGCCGCGACCAGGTTTTTCCTGCAGGTCACGGGCGGCGGCGACGTTTAAGGTCTGAATCTCCATTCGATGCCAGAAGTTTCGTTCGTTGGTGGTTCAGCAGCGCGCGACCGTGGTCGATGGGAGCTGATCCACGTCAAACCTCGTTAGGTACTATTCGGTTGCAGATCGCATAATCCTGTATCAAGGGCGTCGACGAGGCCAATCCCTCCAACCTGGCTCACGAATTCCTTAGCGGTTACTATTTCACGCCAGTTGGTCTGTCTGAAGCCGGCGTGCCACCGGCTCATCTCATAGCGCTTCACAAGAGCGCTCCCCCGCTTTGCCGCCAGGCGATTCACGTTTCGAGATTGAGGATGGTCACTGCTTCGCGATCGGCTCGCAAATCGTGCTCGAGCGTTAACGGCTCGACGATCGTGTGTTGGCCCACCCGAGAGTCTAAACCGGACCGACATCTGGCTTTCTCGAAAGCACGCCCGGTCAGACACCCGTTAGCACTGAACAATGTGATCCTTTACGCAGTGCAGGCTGCGCTCCGCCGCGCCGGTCTCTACCAGTTTCACGCCGGCTGCGTTCTCTCAAGGCAACAACCACGGCAATCGTTCGGCGATTCTGCTGGTGGGCGATTCAGGCAGCGGCAAGTCTACCTTGACTGCCACCCTCGTACGTCACGGTTGGAATTTTGTCTCGGACGATAACCTGGTGCTCTGTGACTCCGCGGCGGGAATCGAGGCTTGGGCGTTGCGGCGTTATTTCACCTTCGACGAGGCAACGCTCAAAGCTTGCCGGCCTAATGAGCTTTAAAGAATCGATTGGCGGACGCGTGCCGGGCAAAACCGAGAAGTTTCGCTTTTACGCGCGCCAGGCATTTCCCGGAAAGTTTGTCGCTAATTGCCTGCCTGGCGTTATCTTGTTTCCGACGGTGAGCAGCGAGCCGCAGAGTCGCATCGAGCAGATCAAGCAATCGGACGCACTGGCCCGCTTGATCCGGCAGTGTCCGTGGGCCACTTGCGACGCCGCCGCCGCACCGCTCCATTTGCAGGTTCTCAATAAATTGGCTCAGCCAGACCAAAAGCTTTACACTCTTCGCGGGCCGAGATGTTTTCGACAGACCCGGCCTCCATTCCTGACCTGATAACACAACAAACTGAAATCCTTTAGTAATCTCGTAATGACCAACTCCGGCTTCATTCCAGTGGAACACATCGTCGCCACGCAACTCGATGACGGCGATGGTGTGCTCGTCGATCTGAACACCAAGCAGTACTACCAACTAAACGAGACCGCCATGTTGATTTGGCGCGCGCTCGAAAACGGTCGCCCCTTCCAGCAAATAGTTGCAGAAATCATGACCGTCTACACGGTTGACAACGAACATGCGGTGACCAGCGCCGAGCGACTGCTCAGAGAGTTTCGGGAGCGCAAGCTGGTGCGACCAGCCGAATAGTCAGTGAGGACAGAAATTCCTGTCTGACCTCCTTAACATCGTAACGATTTGTAAGTCTTCAGGGACAGGCAGGAATGCCCGTCGTGACCCACCGGGGAAGCTTCAGTGGAGAGTTCGCGCAGCAAGCGGCGCCGGCGATACGGTTTGCTGGCCGCCACGATTGTCACGCTGATTGCCATCGCGCCGCAGCTCTACTTCTGTTTCCTGCGCGGGCCTGAGTGGAACGGCGCTTATGCTCAAACGCACGGCGACGAATCCGTTTACGCTGCTTACCTCAACGCGCTGATTGACGGCCGGCCACGACGTAACAATCCCTACACTGGCCGCGACGATTCGCCCGAACTCAACCAGCGGCGGAATCATATCTATCGGTCCAGCCCTTTCCCGCCGTCTCTGATGGCCACCATCGCGCCGCGTCGCTCACACCTCTCGACCGCCAAAGCATTCATCGCACTAACGGCGCTCACCGCATTCGCGTCGGCGCTGGTCATCTTCTGGCTTGCTGTCTCTGACTGACCGGAGACGACGTGCTGGCGGCAGTTGGCCTCTTGGTGGTACTGTTCCTGAGTTCTTCAAACCTGGTGGTGGAATATCTCCTCCGGGTTGGGAGACTCAAACAACTACCTGCCGTTTCTTCGTCGTTATGTTCCGGCCGCGCCGTTTCCGTTTCTTGTTCGCCTACTGCGCGCTCGTCTACCGCATGGCGATGGCCAGCCGGCAAACGTAGCCGCCGCACTTAACGCGCTCGGTGCTGGGCTGTCTCTTCGCGGTACTGATTTTCTCCTACGTCTATCACTGGACCTTCGCGGTCGTCTGGACGTTTTGCCTGGCGGGAATCTGGCTCGTCTTCTGCGCGAGATCGTCAGGCAAGCAGCGGCGCGGTTTCTCGCTCGCCGCCGTCTTGCTGCTGGCGTCGCTGGCGCCTTATCTCTACCTGACGTCCACGCCTTGGTTCGACTACCGCCGATGTGCATTTCCTCGCTGCGTCTCATGCTCCTGACTTTTTCGCCTGCCGGAAATCATCGGACGTGCTGACGCTTGCAGTTATTGCGTGGCTCATAGTTCGGGGCGGTCTACGTGCGGATGAGCCGGCCGTCAGTCTGCGCGCTCGGCTTTTCGCGGTCACTCCATTTTTCGTTTTCAATCAACAAATCCTGACGGGCAAATCGCTCCAGCCGTTTCACTACGAGGTGTTCATCGGCAACTACACAGCGGTGTTGGCTGCTTTCCTGACTGCGTGGTTTGCCCTGCGACGAGCATTGGCGAACAGGCCGCGAATCGCACGGGCCCTGGCATTGGCGTTTGCGTGTGCGGCGATTTTGTCGGGCGCCGCCGAAGCTGTCTTGATGACCAGGCACCAGCTCAAAGGAAACTTGATCAGCGATGCGGCGCGTCCGGCCCTGTTGCGTCTGGCAGCAGTTGGGCGAGAAAGACCCGAGGAGGGAACACTCGACACGAGGTCAGTGGTTTATGCGCCGAACTTCGTGGCGGCGAACGCGCTGCCGTCTACGGCTCCACAGCCGGTACTTGTGGGCTCAATACCTCTTTCGTTTTTCCGGACGTCACCCTCGCGGAAGACAAGGAACGACTGGCGCAGTTTCTCTATTACAAGGGCGTCAGCTTCAGCGATATCGATGAGAATCATTTCGAATCGCTCGACAACGAGCGAGCTTACTATCTCAGCTCGCTAATCAAACGAGGACGATTCAATCCGCGCCTCTCGGTCGACTGGCAACCGATCACTCCGGAAGAAGTTCGCGGCGCGCTCGCGTACTACGCCGACTTTGTCGCGACCTTTAATCGTGAACGGGCCGCGCATCCCGAGTTGTCGTATCTGTTAGTTAACCCGGAGGAACACTTTGACCTGACGAACTTTGATCGCTGGTACGAGCGAGACGGCGGTGAACGAATTGGGAGTTACACGCTTTTCCGCGTCCGCCTGAGACCGTGAGCAAACCGGTGGGGTGGATTCCCCATGACCTTAAAGCTCGGACGCGATGCGCAGGAAGCCCTCCTTGAGCAGATTGCGTACAAAGGCAAGTCTCCCGTTGTCGCTAACCAATCCGGGGATTTCGCAGGGTCGAAAGACGTTCCGTTCGGCGACAAACCGCAGCGCCGGCGCGAACGCAACCGGCAACCACAGCTCCTTCACATTGCACATCAGGCCGGCCATCGTTCCGTCCGCCGCCAGATAAAACCGCAGCGGGCCATTCCCAGCCAATCTGGTTTCGCTGTCGACCCTGGAAACATCGTCAACCGCGTCGTGATTATCAGGCGGTGATCCGGGGCGTGCGGCCGGCAAAGCTCTCAGCTATCTCACTAACCGCATTTCCAAAAGGGCCTCGCGCCCAAAGAGTTGAGCCAAACGCGCCAAATTCTTTTTCAAAGTCGCCCGTGCCATTCGGTTCCTTGAAAACTCCAACCGGGAGCGCCCGGCGGAAGTCCTCATTTCGGTAAGCCAGCTGGCCCATGGCAACTGAGAGCAAATCCAGCCAGGTAAGCACATGCACGCCAATGCTCAGGTGAACTGACGGTTCATCATGCGCTGCTGCCTGATGCACAAATCCGCGCGGCAAATAAAGGCAGTCCCCGGCTCCAACAGCGCCTCCAGTGCGAGCGGCCCGACTTCGGTGTCGTTAGTGACATCCTGCCCTTCTGGTCTTCCACCGCGAGCGCGTTTCAATGCCTGGCGGTCGTTTTCAAAAGGCAGCGGGGGAACGAATTCGAGCGGCAACCGCACGGTGGGTTCAAAAATCTGCCATCGTTTGGTTCCGGAGAGCTGCAAGACAAAGACCTCGTGGGTATCGAAGTGGAGATTGAACCCGCGCGAATTTCCGGTGTGCAATAGAGGTTTGCGCGCACCGGAAAGCCCAGCTCAGCTTCAAGGTTCCTACAAAACTCTCCCGAGCGGTTCACAGAATCTCTCAATTGCTTTTATGCGAATCGTTGCGCCTTTGCTGAAGACGCCGGCAAGCGCATCGCCTGATTCAGCGTTCGCTGCCCCTGAGCTCTTGCTGAATTTCTCGCCGGCTCGAGTCCTTCCGATTACTTCAACGGCCTCCGCGGGCAACTGCCCCGCCAGTGTCAGTATGTCGTTCGCATCCAGCAGACTCGAGCAACTCTCGATCGCGATCGGCTTCGCCTCGCTTCATGACGAGTGCAGACTTCTGCCAATATTGATCGAGAAAGTCACGAGCATTACAAGGTGCGACGAGATAGCTGAAATCGAGTTTGGGCATCATTCTTCCGCTATCAAAAGGAACCGGCCGAATCTGCTTTTTGCGAGCGACGCCAACTCTATTACAAACGGCGCGGTCGACGGGAAAACATAAGTGACCGCATAGTCCGGCGTCTCCGTTTCAAAGATTGGCTGCCCGTCCACTTCCAGCCAGGCGTGGCCCGTGAGCGAGCCGGCTGGGCCTTTGCGCAAGCCGAAGTTGATGGTAGTGGTTATCCCGTTCAGGCCAAGGTAACGATGGAGGATGGCGGCGCGCTTCCAGCAGATTGGTTTGAAACAGAACACGTTGAGACCGAGCACTGCGTCAATCGCCGAGACCAGATCGCGCTGCTCGTCGCTGCTAATCAAAGTGCGGTGCGCCGATGAAGTGGAGACAATGCGAAGCGCTCGGGGCAGCGAGAACAGCTTGACGACGAAGGACAGGACCGCAACCCAACCGGCCATTCGCGCGAGCAGCAGCGCGCGCCGCGGACGCGATAAGAACAATCGGGCTGCACTGGGGAAAAGACGTGGCATGGGTGTGTTTCGGAGTTCGTCTATGCCCTAAGATTCTAATGCAAACCGGGACCGACCGCGAGAATGGCGTTCCCCGCTGGTACTGTCCGGGTTTGAAATTCGCGGCGCCTAGGTTCCAAAATGGCCCACTACCAGCAAACCAGGAGGCATTACCAATGAAGGTTTACCCGATGCTCCTCATTTCAATTGTCTCTGCAAGCACAGTCTTTGCGCAGCACGCAGACATGCAAATGAAACCGACTGCGGAAAAGCCCGCGACCATAGTTGCGGGCATGAGTTCACATCATCATCCGGTTTCCACTAACAAACCCGAAGCGCAGAAGTTTTCGATCAGGGCTTTGCCTACGTCTACGCATTCAATCACGAAGAAGCCATTCGCTCCTTTAAGCGGGCGGCTGAACTCGATCCCGGGCTGGCAATGGCTCATTGGGGCATCGCGCTGGCGCTGGGCCCAAACATCAATCTCGACGTCGATCCCGAAAGGGAAAAAGCTGCGTACGAAGCGGCGCAGAAAGCGCTGGCCCTGGCTGCCAACGCGCCAGAGAATGAACGCGCTTACATCGCCGCGGTCGCGAAGCGCTATTCAAACGATCCCAAAGCTGACTTGAAGCAGCTGGCGGTGGACTACAAGAACGCCATGGGCCGCCTGGTCACAAGTTATCCGGATGATTTGGACGCCGCCACGCTTTACGCTGAGTCAGCGATGAACCTGCGGCCGTGGCAACTTTGGACGGCAGACGGCAAACCCGCCGAAGGCACCGAAGAGATCGTGGCCATGCTGGAGTCAGTCCTGCGTCGTGATCCGAACCACATCGGCGCCATCCATTACTACATCCATGCCGTGGAAGCGTCGCCGCATCCGGAACGCGCGCTCGTTTACGCGCCCAAGCTTCCGGCGCTGATTCCGGCCGCGGGACATCTGGTTCATATGCCGGCGCATATTTACGAGCGGACCGGAGACTACTACGCCGCCGCGCTCAGTAACCGCGACGCCGCCATCGCCGATGAGGCTTACATACAAGCGCACGGCGGCCACCAGACTTATCCGTTGATGTACTACAGCCACAACCTGCATTTCCTCGCGATCGCCTCAGTTACGGCCGGACGCTTTGAAGATGCAATGGCCGCCGCGAAGCGACTGGAGGCGTACGTGGGCCCGCACCTGAAGGAAATGCCGATGTTGGAAGGATTCATGACGGTGACGCCGCTCGCTTTGGTCCAGTTCAATCGCTGGGACGACATTCTAAAAGCGCCGCAACCCGAGGCGTCGCGCGCCGCCACCGCCGCCGCCTGGCACTTCGCGCGCGGCATGGCGTTTAGCGCTAAAGGGATGAACGCGGATGCGGGCCGCGAATACGCCGCGCTGTTTGAGAGCGAGCAGGCCGTGCCGGTGGATGCCAGCTTTGGCCTAAACAATGCGCGCAAGATTCTCAAAATTGCCGAGACGGTACTCGGCGCACGCATCGCGCCCATGACGAAAACTGACACGAAGCAGAGTATCGAACTCTTGCGCCAGGCGGTCGAGCTGGAAGACGCGCTGGCTTACGACGAGCCGCCCGCGTGGTTTCTGTCGACGCGTCAGCTGCTTGGCGGAGCGTTGTTCAGTAGCCGAGACTACGCCGGGGCAGAACAGGTTTTTCGTGCCGACCTGGAAAGAAATCGACGCAGCGGACGCTCGCTATTTGGACTGATGGAGAGCCTGAAGGCGCAGCAGAAAGTCTACGCCGCTGCCATGGTCCAACGGGAGTTTGACGGCGCCTGGAAATACGCCGACACGAAGTTGACTGCCGCGAGTCTTTGGCCGTGAGCGCTGGGAGCGCCTACGGCCAAATCGAATTCAGCAACGCCGCCAGGCGATAACCTCCCACGCAACTCGCCGGTTGGCGACTTTCAAGGCGGCAGTCCGGTAAGCCGCGGTCGGTGTCGAGCCGTCGCTGATCCCTTTGTAAGCGACGCTTTTCGCCAAAGCAAAACTCTCGTCTGACCACGCCTTGAAGTTAAGCGGATCCCTGAGCTTCACCCCAGCGGCAGTAGCGGGATTACCTTTCGTCGCCTTAGCGGCAGCCGCTGGGATCAGTTTGAGCGGCGGCGGCGCGAGTTTGGTCCGGTCGGCGGAAAGGCGCCAATGCCGCCATCCCAAAAACTGTGAAGGTTCGTCTTCTTCAGTTGGCCATTGGTGCCGGGAACCATCAACGAGACCAGGTTGCCGCCCCGATCTCCTTCAGGGTTTGTCTTACTAACTTCGGTCGCGCAATGAAGTGGTTGATGAATATCACCGACGAAGTGAATGATTAATCTGAGTGCCTGGGCTTTGGCGTTTTGGTCGGTACTGGTCTTGAGTATGTTTACATTCTCCTCAAGGGCGGTGACGATGTTTGGAGTCGGCAGGGCCGGTAACGCAGTGCCGTCAATCGCGAACGGATAGTCAACGAAGTGCAACTCTTTGAAGGGATCGAATTCCGCGAACGGTCTGAGATCGTCGGCCCAGTGCGCGGCATTCACGAAGTCCTTGCTTTTCGCCGAAATCTCGGCAGGATTGATCGGGATCGCCAAAAGCGTATTGACCTGCGCCTTGGCCCTGGGGTTAAGCCGATTGAAGGCAATCTGAGCCGTCATCATGTGTCCGCCGGCTCCCCACGACCAGGATGTAATCGGGGTACCGAGAATCAGGCAGGCCACGCCAAGCGCTATTGAGTTCTTGAAAAACCGTCTCCGTTCCATCATGAAGTCCTCCTCGGGCTTTTGACTCTTGCAAAGAAAAAGTGCCAGCGGTAGTGCGTTTGCTGTTTGACTTGAGTGAAGTATCGTTAGTTCAGATACCGGCAAGCAGAACTGATTGAATGGTCTAAGCTGAACGGCGAGGTTTATATCACAGCGAATAGAGCCCGCGTCAACTTTTTGTCAACGGACTCTCGGGTCTCGATTGTTTTGTTGGCGAAGTGCGCGTAGCGATTGACTAGAAGTCCTCTGTGCAACAGAGAAGAACTAAAACCAGGGTACGCAATCAAGCCCACCTTGTTTCGCGCAGGCGAAATCCATGCTACAACCTAGCCACAACTCATCGGGGAGATCCGACATCGCGGAAGCAAAGAAAAATTCAAAAAATCGCTCGGCCAAGCTGGTGACCATCTTTTGCGACGGCTCAAGTCTCGGCAACGGGCAGGCGTCGCCGCGCGCCGCAGCCGTGGCGATGCTGGGATACAAAGGGGTGTGGCGGGCCGTGGGTGAAATATCTCGGCAATGCGACCAATCAACAAGCGGAAGTGGTCGCGGCGGCCCTGGGATTAGAAGCGCTGTCGGAACCTTGCAGCGTGAATTTGTTTACCGATTCGCGTTACGTCGTGGAGACAATGAGCGGCCGTTTCCGTCGCAAGACTAATCACCAGTGGTGGGCGCGGTTGGACCAGGCGGCAAAGCGTCACCAGGTGAAATGGCAATGGATACGAGGTCACGATGGCGACCTGATCCAGGAAGCGGTCGACAAGGCTGCACGTGGCATCGCTGCCGCGGGACGCCTTGACGAAGAGATTTTGCGAGTTGCAATTGACCGAGTGGGAACGACCGAAGCGACCACTACGGAAACAACCGAAGGACGACTCGGATGAGTAAGTCAGACGAGTCACCGGCGCTCAAACGATCCGGTTTCTTTGATGGCCGACTACTGACGCCTGAAGACTTCCAACGCGAGCAACAATACGTTCGCGAAAAGTTGAAGCGGCATAACCGAACACTGCACGGGTTCGGAATTGTTTCCGGTCTAAAGGTGAGAATCGACTCCGGCCGGATCCTGGTCGAATCAGGTCTGGCTCTCGACTGCGAAGGCAATGAGCTTTTGATCGAGACGCCGCAAAGCATCGACCCACCGCCAGTCGCTCCGTCCGCGGTCCCGTCATCTGCGGTTGATTGGCACACTGCATATTTGAACCTTCGCTTGGTTGAAGATTGCCCCACTGCTCAGAGCGACCACGCAGCTACCGAGCTTCCCGCTCGTGAAACAGAGCGCGCTATCTCGAGTGTCTTGATGGCCGAAAGCGTCGAACTTCTGATCCAACGGGAAAACTGCAATCGCGGCCACCGGCATTTGCAGGCACGTTGGCTCGTCGTGTGGACGGTCGCACGCGATAACCATCGCCAAGCTCAGACGCAGGACGCACGGCTGGACTGTCGACCGCGGCTATCGCCCGCCGTTTGTCAAATGACTCCGTGGCAACCGCGTCGGATGGTTCCCTGATTCGCTTTCAACCGGACTGATCTCTATAATTCTCCCTTCGATTATCCCAAATAGTCCCCCAACAAAGACTTCTGACAACACCCGTGAGAATGGTTTTCGTTCGCTTAATCCTCAGATTGGTTTTTCCGTCCCTTGCCGACGGCTTGACGGTCACTACGTTGCTCAGCGGCGCTTGCCTTGTTTTCAGCTGCAGCGTACCCACGATGGGCCAGCGGCCCGGAGCCTCTGGCTGGGAGTGGCAGAACCCTTTGCCGCAAGGCAACACAATAAATTGCGTCAGGTTTGCGTCCGACAAAAGACACGGTTGGGCCGTCGGTAGCGATGGCACAATTCTGCGCACCCGCGATGGCGGCTTCGAGTGGGACTCGCAACTCTCGCCGGCCACCACTACGCTCTACGGACTTTACGTGCAGGACAAATCGCGCGCGGTAATCTCCGGGGCCCGCGGCGTGATCATGACTACCACAAACAGCGGCGGTAAGTGGACCGCCAGGACAACCGGCACGAGGGACCATTTGTTCGCGGTTACCTTCGCTCCCGGAGATCCGCTGCACGGCTGGGCGGTCGGAAGTTTCGGCGCTCTCATCGCCACCGCCGACGGTGGTATCACCTGGAAAATCCAGAACACGCACACCTCCGCCCATCTGTTTTCGGTGGCGTTCTTCGACGCAAAATCAGGCCTCGCCGTGGGTTCTGCGCGGCACACTGCTGGTAACCACGAACGGCGGCGCCGAATGGCGGCCGCACAGCGGCCTCGGCAGTGTCTCGTTAACCGGAGTCTCTTTTGCTTCCGCCAAACGCGCAGTTGCCGTCGGCTACCAGGGGACCATACTGCAAACCGACGACGGCGGCGTCACCTGGCAGCGCTTGAATTCGTTCGTCTCAACCGATCTGTTTTCTGTGTTCTTCGTGGATGAACTGCATGGCTGGGCCGCGGGCGATGGCGGTGTCGTGTTGACCACCGGCGACGGCGGCGGGATTTGGTTGCCGGTGGCCGTACGCACCGGTCCCAAACTTACGACAGTGTTTTTCGCTGATGAGTCGCTGGGTTGGGCTGCGGGCGCCGACGGTCTCGTGCTGCGAACCGATGAAGGCGGGCTCGGCTGGCGACGTTTGACCGAAGGCGGACGAGAAGATCTGTCGCACATTTTCTTTTTGGACAACTCACGCGGGTGGGCCGTCGGCTCGCGCGGCAAGATTCTCTACACGACTTCCGGGGGAAAAGCTGGGGCGTGCGCCCGTCGGGAACCACCAACCGGCTAAACTCGGTCGAGTTCATCAACCAAAGATTGGCGTCGTGGTCGGCGATCGCGGGACAGTCCTGCGCTCGGTCGATAGCGGCGTAACCTGGCAGCCGGTGCCTGTCAGCGTGAGGAAGATCTCTTTAGCTTGCGGTTTGTTTCCCCTGAACGCGGCTGGATTGTGGGCGCGCGGGGCGTCATCCTGCACACGGAGGACGGCGGCGAGACCTGGAACCTGCAAAAATCAGGTACTGTCAGTTGGCTCGAGGATGTGGCCTTCGCGGACCAGCAGCATGGCGTTGCAGTCGGTTCGGGTGGCACCATCCTGCGCACGGAAGACGGCGGCGAAACGTGGAAACGCGTTGACAAGAATTTGCGCGAGTGGCTTTACGCGCTCGTGTTTGCAGACCAACAGCGCGGGTTACGCGGTGGGCGCACGCGGCGTCATTCTGCGCACCGACGACGGCGGCGCCACCTGGAAAGACCTCGAAAGCGGAATGAGCACGAACCTGTTTGCGGTAGCCCTGGGCGGGCATGACGACGTGCTGGTAACCGGCGAGCAGGGCCGCATAATTCATTCGAGCGATGCCGGCGCCACCTGGCAGATTCAGCCGACGATCACGAGTGGACCACTCTATTCAGCCGCTTATCGCGGCGGCTTCAACATCTGGGTGGCGGGCCGCGGCGGTGCGCAATTCTTCGTCGCACGGATCCGATTGCCACGGTCAGCATTCCCACTCCGCACCTGCCGCCCGGGCTGCGCGGCAACGCACCCAAGTTACAACCACAGAGCGCGCAACCGACAGACGACGGCGACATTCCGAAGGCCATTCCACCGAAGCTAAAACCTGCGCAGCCATAGACGGATAAGCACCGGCAAACTCCAACCTGGCTGTTCGCGTCAGATCAAAGCGTCAACCATCCTCACCGCAACTGCGATTGCTTCCTGATAAATCTGATCGTTGCAGAGAATCTCCAGCTCGCTGCTCGAGCAGGTTTGCGGCGCTGCGGTTCCTGACGGGCAAAACGCGGCCGCGGTGCGTGTTGGCGCCAAGCTGCGCTTCGGCAATCAGATGAAGATTGTCTGGGCTACGGCTGACGGTGAAAGATGCGGGGGCAGCGTGCGCGTCGTCGCTGCCGGTACGCAGTTCCACTGATGCCAGTCGTCCCGGCTTGCGCTCACCGCTGCTCGACACGACGTAGTTCCAGTCTGATGTCTCTTGCCGTGCCCTCGTGGTCGGGTCATTGCCCCGAAACTTGAATGAGATCGTCGCCCGGTTCTCGACGATCGGCGGCTCGTCCGAGGTTGCCACGCCAGCCGGCTCGCGAGCCAGCCGGCGACGAGTAGTGCCTGCGGAGCCACAGCTTCCGGTGCCGACTCTGGACCGACATATTCAATGCGCACCACGTCAATCCGTCCGAGCAACTCTTGATAAGCCGGCACGTCGTAAAAGTCCGCCAGCAATCCGCGCCAGGAGGTGAGTCGCGCCCAGTTGAGGTCGGTGATGCCGACGCTGCTTGTAAGGTCTTCACTGAAGAGCCGATGTGTCTCAACGAGATCGCGTGGCAGATTTGAAAACTCGGCGGAGTCGATCGCCAATCGATCAGCGGCGTCCATCAGGCTCAGGAAAACCTTGTCAGTGAGTTGGACAGTGGCTCGCCACCAAACGAACGTTGACAGGTCTGACACCAACAGTGGTAAAGCGGCGCTCGGAAGTTCAACGACAAACTTGCCGTGAGCTCGGGCGTGACTTCCTCGCAGCACAGTCGTTTGGCGCCGGTGCGTTTGTCGGTTTGACAGAAAGACTCCAGCGCCATCTCGATGTCACGATCGGTTTCCCCAGCGGCACCGAGCATCAGCACCACGCGGCTGGGATGTACGGCAGTCAACTCCTCTCAACATCTGTTGTGCATCGTCAAGCAACGTCTCGGTCGTTACGAACACGAGCAGATTCGCCACCCGCGTACGCCACACCGCTGCGTCGGCTTCGGCGGAGTCGCCGGCGAATTGCTGCCAAAGCGCGGCGAGTTGCCGTTCCACAACTTCAACATCCAGAGTTTTTCGACTTGGATCTGCATAACAATGCTGGTCTTGCGTCTTTGGCCTTGGGGCTTTGGTCTTTGCGTACTTTTGAACTTTGAACTTGGTTCTTCGCTTTTGAGTTCAGAGTTTGTAGCCTGAAGGTGCGAGTTCAAACCCAAAGGTCAAAGCACAAGTTCAAAGTTCTAAATACAAAGACCAAAGTCAAAGCCCCAAGACCCATGCTTACAATTTCCGCCACTGCCTTACCGTCGCGTTCGATCAATTCAAACGCCGCTCTGTGGTCCCCATGAACCCGCTTCGTAGTTGGGAAAATCCGGTCGCCGGCTTTTTCCAGGCTTCCAGTATCGGCGTCACAATTTCCCAGCCGCGCTCGACCATATCGCGCCGCGCGTAAAGCGTCGAATCGCCCAGCATGCAATCCAGCAGCAAGCCGCTCGTAAGCTTCCGGCGGTTTGACGCCGAACGACGAACCGTAGCGGAAGTCCATGTTCACCGAACGAATCCGCAACGCCTGGCCCGGCAGTTTCGCGGCGAAGCGCAAACTGATTCCTTCATTCGGTTGAATGCGAATCACGAGCACGTTTGGCATCGCAGCGGCGAATCGGCGTCGGTCGAACAAACGGTGCGGCACTTCCTTGAACTGGATTGCGATTTCGGTAACGTGCTTCTGCAAGCGCTTGCCCGAACGAATGTAGAAAGGCACGCCGGCCCAGCGCCAGTTGTCGAAGTATGAGTCTGAGCGCGGCGAAAGTTTCCATCGAAGAATTCGGATCGACACCCTGTCTCTTGCGCGTAGCCCGGTACCGTGTCCCCGAGCACGGTGCCCGGTCCGTATTGCCCGCGCACGGCAAACTCGTCGATTCCATCTGCGGGTAACGGACGCACGGATTGCATCGCTTTGAACTTTTCATCGCGCACGCCGTTGGCCGTGAGCGACGCCGGCGGCTCCATCGCAATCAACGACGTAACCTGGAACACGTGGTTCTGAATCATGTCGCGCAGAGTTGCCGGCCGTTTCGTAGTAGGCGCCGCGGCCTTCAACGCCGAGTGTCTCAGCAGCGGTGATCTGAACGTGATCTATGTATTGCCGGTTCCAGAGCGGTTCAAAGATGCTGTTGGCGAAACGAAAGACGAGCAGATTCTGCACCGTCTCCTTACCGAGATAGTGATCGATGCGGTAAATCTGACTTTCATCAAAGACTGACGCCAGCGTCTTGTTAAGCGCCCGCGCGCTTTCGAGGTCACGGCCAAACGGCTTCTCAACAATGAGACGCGTCCAGGATTTCTTTGCCGTCACACCCTTCGTCGTCTTTCGGAGTTTTTGGGAGGCCGCGCTATTCCGGCGTCACCCAGCTGCTTTGCGACCACTCCAAAGAAGTCAGGCGCAGTCGCGAGATAAAAATCCGATTGCCTTGCGTGTCGAATTCGCGATCGATCTCCTCGAGTTTGGCTTTTGCCTTCTGATAAAGCTCCGGATTGCTGAAGTCGCCGGCGATGTAAAAGATGCGTTTCGCAAAACTCTCCCAGGCAGCCTCGTCCGAGCGACTCTTCCGAGCCAAACTCCGCCACCGCTGCTTTCATGAGCGCCCGAAATTCATCGTCGCTGTGCGGCTGGCGCGAGCGCTCCGAGAATCGCAAACTCGCTCGCCACCAGGCGTTGCTGCGCGAGACGATAGAGCGCCGGCAGAAGTTTGCGACGAGTGAGATCGCCGGTTGCGCCGAAAATGACCATGGCGCAAGGTGGCGCGGTGGCCTCGAGACGCATCCCGGCGCGCAACGGGTTTTCACCGCTCGCCGGCGCTGACGAGGCCGGTGGCGTGGTAACCGTTGCCGGTCCAGAGAATTCTTCCTTTTCTTTAGTAACGATGAAGGAAGGATAGCACGAGGCTCAAGCCTTCACGGAACTCCAGCGGTCGAGTAGCGGCGAAGCGCTAGCCGGTCTCGGACGGAAAATAGAGATCAGGTTCGGACAGGATTTTCTTTGGCGTATGAGTAAGCGGTGTAGGCGGCAATGATGTGGCAGATCCAACCGAGCGTGCCGCCGCTGCCAATCCAAAAGCCCGGCGTGATGATCAACCAAAGAATGCCGGCGAGAATCCGGCCATTGTAAAGTTGACCAACCCGGGAACCACCAAACTCAGAATGCCTGCCAGAACCGGATCACGCATCGCCTTTGCCCCCTGAAGCGAAACCTGCGATAGCAAGTTACGGCAAAAACAAGCCCACCACCCGCTACCCTCAATCGCGAAAACCCCATACGACAACTCGTGCGATTTTGTTCGAACGACTAAACACACGAATCCTTTGCTGCCATGAAGCCGCCTAACTTTTGTTTGAATTGTAAAGTCTGCCTGGAAATAGCGAGACGGCAGCTTGCCAGCGTACTCTGACTACCTCAAGGACGGTCAGCTTGTCCCTTGGAGCGTAAAGGTTGTATTTGTGTGCGCCGGAGCTGACGGTCGAGAGTTCATCCCCTTACAATGTAGCTACCGTACTTTCGCCAACCCTACGACCCCTAAGCTAAAGAGCCGCTAATAGAGCCGAGAGCGCTGCCTCAGAGATCTTATCCATAGTTTCCGCTCGTCGGAGATATCTCCCGCCTCTGCACGGTGGCCTCCTTCTCCAACGTCGGACTGCGGCAACGGCGCGCGCAAGCTAATGGGCATGTCGCCGGCCAAGGTAGGTGATGAAATGGCGAAAGCGAGAGCTAACACGATCAGTAATCGTTTCACGAATGGTTCTCCTTTGAGATTTGGGATGCAAAGAACTCTTACATCAAATAGAATAGAGCAACATCCGGAACCTCTTGCCAAGTAAGGTGGCAACCCGACTAATATCCCCACGTTCTTGCATGCTCTCTTTACACCCACTGGAAGGGTATATGTCTCATGAAGATAGCCTCGCCTTTTCTTGGCGCCTCGCACCATACGGCTAATGAACTAGCATTGATTCGCTGTCAGGCTGCCCTAGGACTTAAAGGAAAAGGGTGAGATACAGCTCTGCACGCGAAGCATTGGGTTCCCCTATGGAAGCGCATCGGCGATCCACCGGAGATAGGAGGCGGTCTTGACGCGTCCGTAGCGGCACGAGGTGCTCATTTGCGTCGGGATCATGACTGAGTGATTGGTTAGGGAGCAAGGAGGAGGGAATTGAAGAGGCGCAAGAGGCTGCCAAGAATCTAATCAGCGAAGGTGGATAACGCCTTTTATGAGTCGCAGGGCGACGTGAGGGAAGGTCGCGGCCGCACGGTCAGAGATCGCTTATTGCTACTTTCGGGGAGTGGCGCCTTCAATGAAGCACGAATAATGGCTCACGGAGGCGATTCAAAAGGCCTTTAACAACCGAAGGAAACACGAGAGCCAGAGCTCTTCTTAAGCTGGCAACCACAGTTGAGTGGGCGGCCTCAAGATGACAGTGAAAAATCGCGTTGGAAATTCTTAACGCCAATGCCTACCTGTTCCACAAGGTTGCGAGTCCAACGATCAAAGCGAACTATCACAATGAATCTTTGCCATTGTCCTTCGACATCTCGCCAAGGCGGAAGTTTCAACTCGAGAAGTCCTCCGTAACGGCGCGCGATGGCCGGGTTTGAGAAAGCCGATCACTGGGCCTACAGTTAGCTAAGAACAAGGTTTTTCGGGCCCGTGCGAGGAACAACGTCGGCCTGATTCTTTTATAATCTGTCACGCTTTCCTTCAAAGAGGGCTCACAGATACCTCGAAAGTGCACGACGATTCGCTGCGAGTATTAGGAGCAAAGTTCAAACCGCGGAAATTGACGAGGAGTCGGGCCCGAGTCTTCATTGCGCAGAAAAAGTTCAAAGATGCTGAAGCTGTTGCGCGAAACGCTGTGCGTGTTTTGGAGACGAAGTGGTCACCAATGTTTGCCAACGGACGCGCTGATCACTTACGGGATCGCGCTGGCGCGACTCAAACGCGCTGACTCAGCTCAGTTCAATTTTCAAAGGGCGATCGAAGTCGCGCATCAGGTGGGTGCGCTCAACAAGGCGCGGTATCGCCGCGCTGACATTGATCGAAGAGGTAGACGGCTGCCGCCGGACACCCTGTTCGCTGCTTACTACCAAGCGAGCGAATGGCTGGCGAAGTCGCAGAGTCAGGACCTGCTGTCAAGATTGAACGCAGCGGCTGAGAAAGAGTGTTGTGGCGTGTTATATGGCGCCGCTAGAAGGCGAGGATACTGGCGTCGAGGAAGATGCCGTCGCAGCGCTGTTGAACAAGCCCTGTGTTTTGCAAACCGAGGTCTTGAAGTTTGAAGCCAGCGTGATTCGCCAGGCGCTCGCCAAAGCGAATGGCAGCCTGATCGCGCGCGGCCGCAATGTTGTCGATGAGCTATCAGGCGCTGGCTTACATTCTGGAGTCGAGGCACACAGAGTTACTCAAGGGCGCTCTCCAATTCGCCGCCGCTCGCGCACAGGAGACGGTGGCTGCAGAGAGCTGCTTAACAGTTGAATGTCCGCAGGTGCACGAATAAGCGGCGTGCTCCTCGGTCCGCGATCATTTTCTGTTTCGACGGGAACAAGAATATCGCGTGGCGCCATGGCTTAGGGTGAACATGGCGCACCAAGACCGGCACAGGCGCCCAAGGTGCCGGTCTTCGTTTTTCTGATCTCCAGTCTTCCTGATGAGTGCGCATCACTCGGTCTCGCGGCTCCAGTGCCGGCTGCCTTCTGACTTACTTCTTCGAGCCAGCTTTTTGCTTGAGGACTTCTTTTTCACCACCTCAGCCACTTCCTCAAGGTGCCCTACATCGGTGGTGGCTTTGATGAATTCCTCGTTTTCTGACGGCTCGTCTTCCAGGCAGCGCCGGGATAAACATCGACATGATCGGCATAATCCGGCGGTGATGATCGTCAAGCGAGCCGAGTTTTGTGGAGATGACAACCGCGGGATTCTGCTCGTTGAACGGCGCTTCCATTACGCGGACCGGATGATCCTTCCGGATAGAACCGGCGCAGGTATTTGATGAAGGGTTTGAAGCGGCCCTTCTTGCTTTACGTTAATATCAAAAATGAGCGAGGTGCCAAACCAGCCAATCTGCATGATCAAAGTGTCGACGTGGGGATTGAGATCCTGGTTGATCGCCACAATTGTAGTGGCGTCGAATATTTGGAAGCCGCCGGTGTGAATTTCGAGGCCACAGTTGGCGGCCATCGAATCAATCGATGAGATGGCCGGGAGTATCTTCACGTTCAAGCCGCGTCTTTTGCCGCGCCGGTAAATATCCCAGGTAACATCGTCGTAGTAAGCCGGGTGCCCGTCGCCGACCATCACCACGCCCGGCCCTTCTTGCGCTTCGTCCAGAATGGTGTTCGCCATCCGCGTGTAAACGTCGGTATCGAGCTCACCAGTCCAGTACTGGCTATCGAGGTTCACTACCTGTTTGCAGTACTGCTGCAACTTGCGATGATACGACGTGAGATGAAAGATGATTCTGGCTCGCTTGAACGCGTCGAGGGTTTCCAGAGTTGTTTGCGAAAAGCCGCCGATGCCAACTCCCGTGAGTGCGATGTCAAAAGACCTGCTGCTTTTTTCATTGAGTGTCTACCTTTTCTTCAGTCGTGTAAGACTGAAAAACGCGAGGGGTTCTGAGTAGTGTGGGATCTTGACGGTTGGTTCGTCATAGCCAAAGCAAGATAAAGCATGACATAAGGAAAGGAAGAAAGGATCCCGCTGACGCGCTGATCGAGAATCGTCGCGTCGTTACTACTTGCCGTCAGCCCGCTTCACGTCAACAATCTCACCGCGAAAGGTGCGGAGGAGTTGTTGAACTACCGGATCTTGTTCCGCCGTCTCGCGCAAACTTGTTGCTCGCGCCGCCGAGTCTCTTCCCGAGAGGCGGGTACGTTGTCCGCGGCGCCACCCGTTTCGCTGTCGGCAATCACGAAGCGCACGCCCAGCTCGCGATTGGTAATCTCTCGGCAAACCTCGCGCAGGATTTTTACGTTCTCGCTCTTGGCCAGCGTGTCGCGCAGGTGTCTGGCATCAGGTGCAAACTCAAGGCAACAACTCAGTATCTTCCAAACTCGCGCGCTGCGCGCCTTCAAGCGCCGTGACGAGAAACATCTTCCGCCTCTTCTCGAGGGCGGCTTTGACTTGCTCGATTTCGGAGAGATCAGCGGCGGGGCTGCGGGTTCCGTTGCGCCGGCGCTAACTATTGCCAGGCCAGTATCAATCCTCAGGCGCCGCTACTTCGGAATGAGCCAACCGGATCGATTTCCAATGCCGTTTTCGTGGCTGCACCGACAAACGCGCACCGCTTGGTGATGCCGCGCTCGAGGTGGACGCAGAGCTGGTTGCCGCCGTTGCTTCGCTCCGGCGGCGGGGCCAAGCGGCGGTATCGGGTAGAGCCGGATGATGGACCGGCGAGGTTGAGTCGCGATGGCGTCGATGGCGACGATGGGGCTCCGCTGAGAGTCTCCGCGCCAACTTGGTTGACGCCTGACCTTCCCACGGGCGCGACCGCCTCCCAGCGATTCTTCGAGCGCGGCAAGCCGTTCCAGCAGTTGCGTCAAGCGATTCCAGCCGGCGCATTTCCATCAACTTCACCAGACCGACTTCCAACTGGTAGCGCGGATGCGCGGCCGTCTTCAACAGTGTTTCGGTTTCCGCCAGCGAATGAAAGAAACGCACCAGGTCGGCTTCCGAAAACAGTGCCGACTGTCGCTTCAGTTCGTCTCGATCGCAGATAGCCGACTCCAGCAGCTCATCGCTGCCGGAGACCTTGGCGACCAGCAGATCGCGGAAGTGGGCCAGCAGATCGCGGCAGAAGTTTCTGCAGGTCGTGGCCGCGCATGACCACGTCGTCCACACACGGCCAGCGCTTCGGCCGGCTGATGGTTCGCAATGCCGTTGACCACGCGAATCAGAATGTCGGCGCCGGCGACGCCCAGCGCCATCTCGACGTCTTCCTTCTTGATCTTCGCACCCGGCAAAACTGATCACCTGATCAAAAGCCGACTGCGCGTCGCGCATCGAGCCTTCGCCCGAGCGCGCGATTTCGCGCAGGGCGTCGTCAGGAATGGAAATCTTCTCCGCTTCGGCAATCAGGCGCAGTCGATCGAAAATTTTCGCCGTGGCGATCGTGCGAAACTCAAACTGCTGGCAGCGCGACAGGATCGTTTCCGGCACTTTGTGCCGCTCGGTCGTGGCCATGATGAAAACCACGCTCGCCGGCGGCTCTTCAATCGTCTTCAAGAGCGCATTGAACGAGCTGGTCGACAGCATGTGCACTTCATCGATGACGAAGATCTTGTAGCGATCGCGCGCCGGCGCGAAGCCGATCGAGCCGATGATCGTTTCGCGCACGTTATCGATACCAGTATGCGAAGCGGCGTCGATCTCCTGCACGTCGATTGAGCGGCTTTCGGAGATTTCGCTGCACGAAGCGCAGGCGTCGGGGTCGTCCGTGCGACAGGGAGTGGCGGTTGGCAGTTCGGCCTTGTGGCAGTTCAGAGCGCTTTGGCGAGCAAACGCGCGGTCGTTGTTTTGCCCACGCCGCGCGCGCCGGAGAAAAGGTACGCGTGATGCAGTCGCTGATGCTCGATGGCGTTGCGCAGCGTGCGCGTGATCGGCTCCTGCCCGGTGACTTCATCAAAAGTCTGCGGGCGCCATTTGCGTGCGATTACCTGGTAGGCCATGGAAAAGTGATGAGTACTGAGTGATGAGTGATGAGTGGAGTCGACGATGGTACACGCTCAGTACTCATCACTCAGTACTCATCACTCTCGAATTTGGCCAGACTCCGGACTTACCCGCAACACACGTGCGCCTGGCTACCGTTGCTCCGTTCCCGGCCTGGCGGGGTTCACCGGCGCGGCGTTGTGCGGAGCCCGAAGTCTGATAACTTGTCAAAGTAAAACAGACATTCTTGTCTGTCAAAAACCCAGAGACGAAAGCATAACAGATAATGAGTGACAGACAGGAATGTCTGTCCTACTTCAAATCTCGGTCTTGCGATGCGCCAACATGCGCAGGATTCCGTTGATCGCCAGATGCAGCAGCAGATACGCGATTATCGCGATGATAATCGGCATCATCAAGCGTGTGCCCCCTGATCCGTGCTCGGGCTGGAAACGATTCCTCGAAACGGAAGATAGAACGGGTTCGTCACCGCGACAATGAACTGTACGAAACCGGCGGCTGCTGCGCGCCGCCAGCAGGGCCAACAGAAACCGCATCCCGAGCAGAGCGTAGATCACGTAGAAAATGTAATCGACGATCTGTGAGAGCGCGCGCCGCACCCCGCCCGCGTTCAACTTCCCGCTCCGTTTGCACCACTTCATTGACGGCTTTCGAGCGAAATTTTCCCGCCACCTCGTCAATCTTTCTGGGCCTCACGCGGTGGCGGGCCAGCGCTCGCGCGGTCGGCAATCTCGGCCTGTACTTCGCCTTCGACCTGCGACTTTACCGTCTCGTGCTGCACCGGAACGTCTGGCTTCATCCACCGCTATTTTGTCATCCATAATAACTCCCGTGAGGACAGGCATTCCTGCCCGTCATGCCTCGCCGAACATGAACTTTCAGTAGGGGCCGAGGATTAGGGGTTCCAGTCTCTCATGATTGCGGTCATGAAAGAAAGGCAGACAGACCAGAGTGTCTGTCCTGCTTAAGTGCCATTGAAGCCGGTGCGCATGCGCGCAGGTAAGCGCCGGGAAATTTCTCCGGTTGCCTTCGCTGCCGCGAGCACGCGATTCTGCCTCGGCGAGGGTGGCGCCGCCATAGACCGCCATGATCCTAAACTTTGGATCGACGTTGGTGTAGAACAAAGTTCTCAACATCGGCGCAGCGGGAACTGAAAACCTTGTGGTCAGGAAACAACGCCTGCGCTGCCAATCGGTCAGTCTCCGGAACGAACGTGTTGCAATCATCGTCTGTTGCCGCCACGCTCTTGAGGATGACTGCGTAAAACAGTTCAGTATCGAAGATGACGGAATTTTCGGGCACGCGAAACGGGAGATCGTTTGGCTGGAAAGTCGTGGTGGTTTTGCATGTCACCTGCGGATTACCACAAATGGAAGCATGCCTGGCACGTTGTCGCGAGGCGTGTGACTGGCCCAGACACGGCAACGAGTGAGCCGGCCGTTAGTAAAGCAACGATGAAAACGGACGACGTCAGAAGCCTGGGCGTGACGCGCCGAGTGGTCTCGTCGGATTGGCCGCTCCGCTAACGCGGGTGACCATTACCTGTTGCGCATCATCCTTCATCCTTTCAAACTGGCGGAGAGGGTGGGATTCGAACCCACGGAACGGTTTCCCGGTCACAGCATTTCCAGTGCTGCCAATTCAACCACTCTTGCACCTCTCCGCAAAGGATGGAGTGAGGAGTTCGGAAGCGAATGTCAAGGCGTGAGATCTGACCTCAGCTTCATCCGTCATCCTCATCCCTCATCCATTTGCTAGCTGGCGGAGAGGGTGGGATTTGAACCCACGGTGGAGTTTCCCCCACTCCGGTTTTCGAGACCGGTGCACTAAGCCACTATGCGACCTCTCCATAAAGCAAGGATGAACGCGGAAGGATGAAGTGATGAACAGGAAACCGTTCAATAGCCGCACTTCATCGCTCCGCCCTCGTCCTTCATCCACTCATCACTTCGGCCCTCTCGCCGCGCGCGGAAAAACTCCTGCATGATCTCGCGGCACTCTGCTTCAAGCACGCCGGCGGTAACTTCAATGCGATGATTCAGGAAATCCGTATCGCAAACCCGAAACCGCGACTCAACCGCGCCGGCCCTTTCATCGCGCGCGCCATAAACCAGCCGTCTTCACTCGCGCTTGTATCAAAGCGCCCGCACACATCACGCACGGCTCAATCGTTGAGTAAACTACCGCGTCAGTTAGCCGATAATTGCCCGACTTCTGCTGCGCCTGGCTCGCAGCGCTACGATTTCCGCATGCGCAGTTGGATCGCTGTCGGTGCGCGTTCTGTTTCCCGCAATCGCCATCACCGTGTTCAGCAACAACGATACAAGTACCGACTGGAACTTCGTCGCGCGCGCGCGCGTCAGCTGCTGCGGACAGGGCCTGGCGCATCCAATGCGCGTCCAATTCACTTTGCCGAGCACTAGGCATGATGGAAACAACAGGTCAAACAGCGGAAAATTCAACTATAGGTGGGCCGCTTAAACACTGTCAAGCGAGTGCTTCTTTCGGTTGAAAACCATATTCACGCGATTGCGATCCACTCATCGTTTGTGAGAATCCACCAGAGCCTAAGATGTACTTCCGGCAATGGCCGCTGGCGTGAGCAAGACGCTTCGGTCTGCTGAGGATATAGTTGCCCTGCTCGACTAGAATAATCTACCGAGGGTAATGTTACTCTGCAGTGAGTGCGGGACCCAATTAACCCACCGAACGACGTTGCTAGTGGGATCAGCAAGGTGCTCAACTACGAATGGATGTTAGGTGCGTGCTATTATTTTTCGGAAGTCGGGACCCCGCACCACCAATTCGGCGAACCCGCCGTTGCGTCTACTAAATGACCACCGAAGCTCAGCAAAAGGAACCGGATCGCTGTCGACTGACAGGATGAGCCGCTCGCTTGCGTACTGCGCCACCACCGGAACCGGCGGTCGCTGATAGAAGTGGTCATACTGCGCGGCCCAGATGCGACGGATGGCGCCGGCTGAATTCAACACCGCGATGATTCATTTCTATCGCGGCGAAGTGCAACGATCGAACACCTGGCGCAACCGGCTGCGATACGACTACCAACTGGGCCGTGCTCACCGCCGGCGCTGACGCTCTCGTTCGTTTTCAGTTCGCAAGACAATCCGCATTTCGTTATCCCAATCAACTCCGATTCTGGTGGCCATCTTTCTGCTGATGGAGGCGCGGCGCTATCGTTACTACGAAATCTGGTCGAGCCGCGTGCGCGTGATCGAGACGGGCTACTTCGCGCAGATGCTGCGCGCCTGACGGTGTGCCGCCGAACGAGGCATGGGCCGAACACCTGGCCGCCGATCTGCTCACGCCACATTTCACCATCACCGAGTGGGAAGCGGTAGGCCGCCGGCTGCGGCGAAACTATCTCTGGATTTTCGCGCTGCTGGCACTGAGCTGGAACCTCAAGGTCTATCTGCATCCCTGACCCGGCTGTTGACTTCAACCACTTCATAGATAGAGCCAAGGTGGGCCTGGTGCCGGGCTGGGCAGTGTTTGTACGTCGGAGTTTTGTTTAATGCGGCCATTCTCATTTTTGCGATTGGCACCGTGCGCCTGCGTGAAGCGACCGGCGAAGTTTTGCCGCAGCACGAGTTTGCGTTAAGACCGCTGCGCAGCATGACCGAGGTGGACGCGCGTAGCCACCGGCACAGCCCGCACGACCGTTCGTGCCAGGCGAGCGCGCCAACGCGTGCGCAGCGGCACGGCCACCGGAGAATTCAGAAAAATCGACATCAGCGAAACGCCGGACCGGGAACAGGAATCAGAAGTCAGAGATCAGGACTCAGGACTCGGGACTCAGGAGTCAGAGGTCACGGAACCGGCGCGCTAGGAATCTGAACGCAGCCGCTGTGAGTCGCTGTGGGATAAGGATCTGCCTCTCAATCCAGAGTCCGTTTCGAATTCTGAATGCTGACTCCTGAATTCTGAATCCTGAATCCTGAATTCTGTCTTTCTATGCTTGAACTACGCGGACAACGACTAAGTCTCGAGCAAATCGTCGCCGTTGCCAACGGGCGCGAGCACCTGTCGCTCGCGGCTGAGGCGCGCACTGCTATCGAGGCTGCACGCACCGTCGTCGAAAAATAGTCGCCGAAAATCGGGCCGTATACGGAGTCAACACCGGCTTTGGCAAGCTGTCCGATGTTCGCATTGATCCCGACAAACTGAGTGAGTTGCAGTTGAACCTCGTGCGCAGTCACTCGTGCGGTTTGGGCAATCCACTTTCAGAGGCCGAGGCGCGGGCCATGTTGCTGCTGCGGGCAAACGTGCTCGCCTGCGGACTGAGCGGCGCGCGCGCAGTGGTGGCGGAAACTCTGGTTGCGATGTTGGAGCGTGGCGTCACGCCGGTGATACCGGAGAAGGGCTCGGTGGGCGCCAGCGGCGACCTCGCGCCCCTGGCCCATCTGGCGCTGGCGGCAATCGGCGAAGGTGAGGCCTTTTACCAGGGCGAGCGACTCGCCGAGCGCTGAAGCGCTGAAACGCGCAGAGATCGCGCCGCTGCAACTCGAAGTCAAAGAAGGCCTGGCGCTTTTGAATGGCACCCAGGCGATGGGTGGGGTCGGCGCGCTCGCGCTGCATCGCGCTGAAGCGCATCACCCATCTGGCCGACGTTGCGGGCGCCATGTCGCTCGAAGGGTCTCAAGGGAACGCCGGTCGCCTTGACGAACGCATTCACGCGGCCCGGCCCCACCCGGGTCAGATGGAAGTTGCCGCTCACTTGCGCGAACTGCTTGCCGGCAGCGAAATTCGCGCTTCGCATTCTGGTCAACGACCCGCGCGTCCAGGACGCTATACTGTTTGCGTTGCATGCCGCAGGTTCACGGGGCAGTGCGCGACGCGTGCTGCGGCACGCGCGTAACGTGGTGGAAATCGAAACCGGCAGCGCCACACGACAACCCGCTCGTCTTCGCGGAGACGGATGAAGTTCTCTCCGGCGGAAATTTCCACGGCGCGCCGCTGGCACTCGCTTTCGACTTCGCCGCCATCGCGCTTACTGACTTGATCAGGCATCACCGAACGGCGCATCGATCGTTTGGTTAACCCCGACGCCAACGAAAACCTGCCCGCGTTTCTGACGCGCGAGCCCGGCACGTCGTCGGGATTCATGATGCCCAGGTAACTGCAGTGGCGCTGCTGGCCGAAGCAAGAATACTGGCCCACCCGGCCAGCGTCGACAACGTCCCGACCGATGGCGGCAAAGAAGATCACGTCTCGATGGGCATGACCGCGGCGACTAAACTACGAGCGATTGTCGACAATGCCGAAGCTCGTAACCGCGATCGAATTGATCGTCGCCAGCTGAGAGTCTGGAATATCGCAAGCCGCTGGCTCCGGGTCGCGGAGTGCAATCGGCTTATGAACTGGTTCGCGCGCGTGTGCCGCCGCTCGCTCGCCGATCGCTCAATGTCCGCGGACATTCGGAGAGCATCGCCGAAGCAGTGCGCCAGGGTAAATTTGATTCGCTGTCTGCATAGCCGTTTCAGTTAGCTGTCAGCACTGGGTTTGGCTAAGATTCCCGTCCCCCTTTGCGGAGAGAGTTCAAAAGTAAAACAAGGAGAGCCCATGACGAATCCATTTGACGACCGGCGAGGCGGTTTGGAGAGGAGTATTTTCACCGCAAGAACCAGAGGGGCGATTGAAAAACTGCGCGCGAAAATGAAGATCGTCTGAAGCAGCCAAGGCGGCCGGCACGTCCTCAATGCTTTGCCCACGCTGCGATGGGAACCTGGTCGAAAGGCAGATTAACGAGGTTTCAATTGACACCTGCGACAAATGCGGCGGCACTTGGCTCGATTTAGGCGAACTGGAACAGATAGTTAAGCGACGAAGGCAGTGGCTTCTTCAGCCGGTTATTCGGCGCGGTGAATGAAGCCGAAGCGTGCTGAGCGTAACGCGAACCTACCGTTCGCGTTCTGGCTGAGAGACTCTGATGTCGTCGAGAACCATCCGCGCGCCGCGAGGCGCGAAACTCAACTGCAAGAGCTGGCATCAGGAAGCGGCGCTGCGCTGCCTGATGAATAATCTCGACCCGGACGTCGCCGAGAAGCCGGACGAGCTGATCGTTTACGGCGGCGCGGGCAAGGCGGCGCGCAACTGGGCATCGTTTGATGCAATCGTGCGCGAGCTTGCAAACGCTCGCAAACGACGAGACGCTGCTGGTGCAGTCGGGCAAACCGGTCGGCGTGTTTCGCACGCACGAATACGCGCCCCGCGTGCTGATCGCCAACTCCAACCTCGTCGGCGCCGTGGGCCAACTGGGAACACTTTCATCGAGCTCGAACGCAAAGGCCTGATGATGTACGGCCAGATGACGGCGGGCAGTTGGATCTACATCGGCACGCAGGGAATCGTGCAGGGCACGTTTGAAACTTTTGCGGCGATGGCCGACAAGCATTTCGGCGGCGACTCTAAGCGGCAAGCTCATTGTGTCCGGCGGCATGGGCGGCATGGGCGGCGCGCAGCCGCTGGCGGCGACCCTGAATGGCGCACTGTTTCTCGGTATCGACGTCGATCCGGCGCGCATCGAGCGGCGCGTGCTGACACGGATACTGCGACCGGCTGGCGCTGAGCCTTGATGAAGCGCTCGATATTCTCGATGACGCGCGCGAACAAAGGCGAGCAGTGTCCGTGGGCCTGGTCGGCAACTGCGCCGAAGTGCTTCCCGAAATCGTTCGTCGCGGAATCAAGGTTGACGCAGTGACTGATCAAACCAGCGCCCACGATCCCTTGAACGGTTACGTTCCGGCGGGATTGTCGCCACGCAGTCACGTAACCGAACGAAGTACAAT
>ERZ1370068.1634-contig-11543_pt1 | contig 45991 bp, 73 predicted proteins | sample MGYA00561227_ERZ1370068 | MGnify/ENA primary metagenome ERZ1370068 (study PRJEB38410, sample SAMEA6850437) | metagenome | study: Metagenomic assessment of the ecological functions of the soil: analysis of the soil microbiota associated with the... | reverse complement strand
TTGTACTTCGTTCAGTTACGTATTGCTCAGATGATGCCGCGCGCATCATGGTTCTGCTCGATGGCGCGCCGCAACGACACGCGTCACACCGATTCCGTAGCAGCCCATGTACAGCGTGGCCGCCTTGCCGGATTCGTCGAGCACCGTGGCGCCCATGGATTCGCTGTACTTCTGGCCGAGCTGGAAGATGTGGCCCGACTTCGATGCCGCGCGCGATGGCGCAGCGTTGCCTTGCCCGAAGGGCGAGGGTCGCCCGGCGACGACGTTGCGCAGGTCGGCGGCGGCTGGCTTCGGCAGGTCGCGCCCCCAGTTGACGCCGGTGAGGTGCGCGTCCTTCTTGTTGGCGCCGCAGACGAAATCGTGCCAGCGCGACCACCGAGTGGTCGGCGTAGATCTGTGCCCTTGAAGCCCACCGGCCCGAGTGAATCCGCGGCTCGGCGCCCGTGGCCTTGCGTGATGGTGTCGTTCGACGACATGCGCAGCGGTTCGACGACGCCCGGCAGCTTCTGCGCCTTGACGGCGTTCAGCTCGTGGTCGCCGCGCACCAGCAGCGCGACCACGCCGCCTTCGGCAGCATCGACCAGCAAGGTCTTCGACCAGCTTCGAGCGCGGGTAGTTTGAGCAGCCGCGCGACGTCGTCGATGGTCTTCGCGCCGGGCGTGGCCACTTCGGTCGAGCGGCGCGCTCGGCGCGCGCGCGCGGCGTCGCCGGCGGCAGGGCGCACCGCCATCTCGATGTTGGCGGCGTAGTTGTCGCCGTCGAGAACGGCGATCGCGTCTTCGCCGGAATCCGCGAGCACGTGGAATTCTTCCGAGCCGCTGCCGCCGATGGCGCCGGTGTCGGCGACCACCGAACGGAACTTCGAGCCCGAGGCGCGTGAAGATCGCGCGTGTAGCGCCTGGTGCATGGCGTCGTAGCCTGCCTGCAGCGCCGTCTCGTCGAGGTGGAACGAGTAGGCGTCCTTCATGAGGAATTCGCGCGCGCGCATCACGCCGAAGCGCGGGCGGACGCTCGTCGCGGAACTTCATCTGGATCTGGTAGAAGTTCGCCGGCAGCTGGCGGTAGCTCTTGAGCTCGTTGCGCGCGATGTCGGTGATGACTTCTTCGTGCGTGGGGCCGAGGCAGAAATCGCGCTCGTGGCGATCCTTGATGCGCAGCAGCTCGGGGCCGAATTGCTCCCAGCGCCGGATTCCTGCCACAGCTCGGCGGGATGACGCCCGGCATCAGCAGCTCGAGCGCGCCGGCGCGATTCATTTCCTCGCGCACGATGTTCTCGACCTTGCGCATGGCGCGCAGGCCGAGCGGCATCCAGGTGTACAGGCCCGGCGGCGAGCTTGCGGATGAGGCCCGCGCGCAGCATGAGCTGATGGCTCACGACTTCGGCATCGGCGGGAGTTTCTTTGGTCGTGTTGACCGGGTATTGGGACCAGCGCATGGAGGCGCGAGAGTGTATCAGGTGAGGGATTCGCCTATGATGCCGGCCGTGACGCAAGACCCCAGACACCCCCAGAATCTCCGCCGCGCCGCGGCATTTATCTGCTGCCCAATCTGCTGACGACGGGCTGCCTGTTCTCCGGTTTCTATTCCATCGTCGCGGCCGATCGACACGCAACTTCGCCGTTGGCCGGCGCGGCGGTCTTCATCGCGCATGTTGTTCGACGGCCTCGACGGGCGCGTGGCGCGCTGGACCGGCACCGAGAGCTCCGTTCGGCAAGGAATACGACAGCCTCGCCGACATGGTGGCCTTCGGTGTCGCGCCGGCCGTGCTGGTCTACCAGTGGGGCGTGGTCCGCATCAGCGAATACGGCCACGAGTGGCGGCAGTTCGGCTGGGTCATCGCGTTCTTCTATGCGCTGTGCGCGGCGCTGCGCCTGGCGCGCTTTCAACACGCGCTCGCCAGCGGCGACAAGCGCTACTTCGAAGGGCTTGCCGAGCCCGTCGGCCGGCCGCCGTGGTCGCATCGTTCGTCTGGTTCTTCAGCAAGTGGCGCGAGCCGGATCTGCCCGGGCTCGTGCTGGCGTTCGCGGTCACGGGCTACGCCGCTGCGCTCATGGTCTCGCCGTTCAGCTACCTCAGCCTGCAAGCAGATCGACGTCGACGCGCGCGTGAAGTATCTCGTACTATCGCGCTTCGTGATCCTGCCCATGCTGATCCTGATCGCATGGGATCCGCCGACGCATGTTGTTCGCCATGTTCGTGTCCTACGCCACCTACGGCCCGGTGCAGTGGTTAGCGCGCAGGCTGCGCGCGTCCGCGCGGCGCGGGTGCTGCCTGAGGTGCCGCATGGGACCGCTGCGCAACGCGTATCTCGACGCGCTCGGCATCGATCGCTGGGTTCCGCGCAACGCGCCGCCGCTGAAGTTGCCGCGGTGGCCGGAAGTCGCTGGCGGCCGCCGCGGAGAAGCGCTCGAACGCGCATCAGCTCCGCGACCGCGCCGTTGCGCTGCCGCTGCCACGACGTCGACTGGGGCGTGCTGCGCGAACGCGTGGCCGGCTGCACGTCGTGCTGCCGATCTGTGCAAGACGCGCACGCAGACCGTGTTCGGCGTCGGCAACACGCAGCGCGGAGTGGCTGGTGATCGGCGAGGCGCCGGGCGCCGAGGAAGACCGGCAGGGTGAGCCGTTCGTCGGGCGCGCGCGGGCCAGTTGCTCAATGCCGATGCTGCTGGCCATCGGGCTGCCGCGCGAGACGGTGTTCATCGCCAACATCCTCAAGTGCCGTCCGCCGGCCAATCGCGATCCGAAGTCCGGCCGAGGTTTCGCGCTGCCTGCCATATCCTGTCGAACCAGATCGCGTTGCTCAAGCCGAAGATCATCCTGGCCGTGGGGCGCATCGCCGCGCAGAACCTGCTGGCCACCGACGCGCCGCTGGCGCGGCTGCGCGGCAAGCTGCACACTTCGGCGAGGCGCAACACGCCGCTGGTCATCACCTACCACCCGGCCTATCTACTGCGCACGCCGTCCGACAAGCGCAAGGCCTGGGAAGACCTGCAAGTTCGCGCGCGCCACGCATGCGCGCGTCACTGGCGGGAGCTGCCTGATGGCCGCCGGCGCCGAAGACCTGCGCGAAGTGCCGGAGGTCCACATCCGGCCGATGATGGAGATCGACCTGCCGGAGGTCGCCGCCATCGAGCAGAAGAGCTACGCGTTTCCGTGGAGCGAGAACATCTTTCGCGACTGCCTGCGCGTCGGCTACACCTGCCGCGCGCTCGACCTCGCCGGGCAGATCATCGGCTACGGCGTCATGAGCCTGGGGGCGGGCGAGGCGCACATCCTCAACGTCTGCGTGCGCGAAGAGTTCCGCATGCGTCGGGTTTCGGCCGCCGCCTGCTCGAACATCTGCTGGAACGCGCGGCGGCTGGCGGGCGTCAGCGAGGCATTCCTCGAGGTGCGGCCCAGCAACCTGGCCGCCATCCGCCTCTATCAACGACTCGGATTCGAACAAATCGGCATTCGTCGCGGGTATTATCAGGCCCCCGATGGGCGCGAAGACGCCATCGTGCTGAAGCTCGCTCTTCGGCAAGCCTGACTCACCAACCGAGACTGGGTAGAAAGCTGGCGACCGGCCGCTCGCCACTCCTATTCTCGGGCTCGGGGCCTGGGGAGAGGGGCAGATGGATCCGGCGATAACAACAGCAAGAACAGGCGGAGGTTCTGCCTTGCGGTCCTGTGTTGCGCTCGTTTCCTCACAACGCCATGTTCGTCCGGGCATCGCGCAGACGTCGATGGTGTTCTCAGTCGTCGATGAAGAGGTCACGCTCGAACGAAAGCTCAAACCGATATCGCGCACCGTGAATATCCGGTCGAAGCAGACGCTACGTACGTCGCGATGGTCGAGGAGGATGGCCCCGATGTAACAGTGCGCCTGACACACGAAAGCGCGCGGGGCATCGCGGCGGAAGCCATTGAAGTCCGATTCGAAACTGGTCGGCAGCGGGAATCGAGTTGGCGGTGCTGGCAGTGCCGCGTGGCGCGCGCCACGGCAATCTCGATCGAAAGCGCGCCGGAATTCGAACAGCCTGGCGCGGTCAGACTGAAGATCTTTCGCTACAACTCGGAAACGGCGTCGTACCTGCGAGGGTGCAGGCTCGACTCGCGGCCATTCGCGCGTGGTCCAGGGCGCACGCACAAACGCGAAGGTCAGTGGTGAGTCAGGGACGAAATTCGCGAATCATCGACCTGGCGCTGGCACCAATTTGAATCCAGCGACGGCAGCCCGGTATTGGCGGCTTGGGGGCGCATGGTGCGCTCGCGCATCAACTACCGGAAACTCGGTTGATCTGAAGAGCGCGTTGTTCGACGCGCAACGCGCAGCGCGCAGATTCGCAGCCCTCGGCGCGACACGCAATGCCGGGCGAGCGCAACTCGCAGAAGCGGTCGTGCTGCTGGAGCTCGCCAAGGATGCTGGCGCACGAAACCCGACGCGCGAGGAAGCTGCGCGCCAGGCGAGAAATTTGTTGATCTCTTCGGTTCCGACAAATCACTGAGTGCCACTGAACGAGCGCGAGCTGTGAATAACCAGGGCGTGCTAGCCTACAATCTCTATGACTGGCCGGGAGCGCGAAGCAAATGGCAGGAGGTCATCCCGATGTACGAGGCGATCGGAGATCGCCGTGGAACAGCTGCTAAGTCGCTGCAAAACCTGGGCGTACTCGCCTCCGAAGAGGGCGACTATCGGACCGCAAGACAATATTTCGACCGCGTGCTCGCTTCCATGTGGATCAAGTCGGGTCACGCTGGTCGACGAGCGTGCGATGCTGTTCAACGCCGCCAACGCGGAAATCAATGCGGGACACATCGATCCCGCGATCGAACACCTGCTTCGCGCCCTGGACCTGGCGCGAAAGCACCAAAATGAGCACTGAACAAGCCGCGCGCTCTGCATGGCCTCGGTCGCGCGTACCAGGCGCGCGGTGACACCGCGCAGGCGACCACGTTCCACGCGGCATGCGCTGAAGCTGTATCGCTCGACCGCAGGATTCCGCGGCCTGATCGCGAGCCTGATCGCCAGCGGAGGACTCGCGCGCAGACGCGAGAGATTTCGCGCGGGCCGTGGCGCTGCATACAGAGGCGGATTCTGTCGCGACCGCCGCGAGCTTTCGCACTTGTCGCGCTGTCGGAACTCGCGAAAGACTACGTCGCGGCGCTCGACTTCGAGCGTGCCATCGCCACGTGTCGTCAGATCATTGCGATGCCCGATCTCGATCCCAAGTACTACATAGCTTCACGAGGGTGCGTCTCACGCTCGCCGAATCGCTGCTGGCTCAGTCACGTCGAACGTCACAGGCAGTTTCCGAGGCGACACGCGCTCACGCAGATCGCCCTGAATGCCGGCATCCTCCGGGAGACCCGACGATCGAACTCGGCGGCCGTCGCCTCCTGGCGCAATCGCACGTCGTGCGCGGCGAGATAGGCAAGGCACGCGAAGAGTACCGCAACGGGCCATTGCGCTGATCTTCAGGTACCGAAGCAACCTCAACAGCCCGGAACTCCAGGCTGCGACAGCGGCGCCAGAGAGCAGCAGATCTTTCGTGGCTATGTGGATCTGCTGATGCGTGATGCCGTGGCGCGCGGACCTGACAAGCTCTCGCCCGTATCAGCTCGCGGAAGAGGAAGCGCTGCGCGTGCTCGAATGGGCGCGCGCGAACAATTCTCGATCCCGCGCGGGTTTCACAACTCGATGCGGTGGCGCAGGAACGTGTCGATGAGCTCTACGACGGCAATGGCAGGCAAACGCGTGCGCATGGCTGCACTGCTCGAGAGTTCCGACGATGTCACGCGCCAGCTCGAGATCCTGCAGCTCGACATCGCGCAGTGCGCGCGCAGGTCGATCGACTGCGGGCTGCATCGGCACGCGCAGCGAGCGCAACCGACATCTTGCCGTCGGTCGACGCGGCGTGGCCCGCGATCGGCGAGGGAGTGACCCAGCTTTTCATACATGCTCGACACCGAGCATGCCTATTTGTGGGCGCGCGATTCCGCCGGTATTCGCTCGACGGTACTCGCCGCCAGCTCCCGCGGGCGTCGCGCGCGACCTGTCTGCTCTGGCCACGGCCATTCGATCGCGGACGCCGCAACAGGTCGACGCGACGCTTGCACGTCTCTCCGCTGTTCTGATCCCGCCCGATGCAATAGCCGCCGACTCGACGACGATCCAGATCGTCCGCCGGACGGAAAGATCGACAGCATTCCCTTTGCGGGACTGAGCTGGCCGCGAAGCACGAGCCGTCTGACCGACCGGCAGTCCGTGGTGATGATCACGTCGCTGTTCGAGCCGCGCACGCCGCCTGCCTTCAGAGAGGATCGCTCTGTCGATCTCGTTGCGCTGGCCCAGCGATGCGCGGTCGATCGCCGATTCTGCCGGAGGCTGCGGTCTTTTCAACCCTGCAGAATACGAATTCAGAAGTGCGCGCGATTGCCGCGCTATTCAGGACAAGTAATCCGCGATCGACGGTCAAGCTGCTGTCCGGAGCGGACGGTAGCGCGGACAATCTCGAGAAGTACTGGCAGGCGGGTGTCGACGTGATCCATTTCGCGACGCACGGCCTCGCGGATCTTCGTCAACCGCTGACGTCGCTGCTGTTGCTGCCCGCACGCGATGCAGCCGGGAAAGCCGCGTACCTGACCGCCGGGCAAGTGCTGGAATGGCGTGGCGATGTCGACCTGGTATTCCTCGGCGCCTGCGATACGGCCGTGGGTCCCGTGAGGTTCGCGGAAGGTATGTCGGGCTTGCAGGGAGCCTTCCTGCGAGCAGGTGCCCGCGGCGTGATCGGCACCTTGTGGCCCGTGGAAGACGTGTACGCCAGCCAGTTCGCGGCGGATTTCTATCGCCGCTACACCGAGGGCAAGTCCGCGGCAGAGTCGCTGAGCGAAACGCAGCGTGCGTGGTTCAAGTCTTCGCCTGGCATTCGCGGGAGCGAACAGGCGTACCGGCGCGCTGACGGCCTCGGCACACGTCTCTATGCGCGATGGAAGCCAGCTGAGGCGTTTCTGGAGTCCGGCCCAGCAACCTGGGCCGCGATCCGCCTCTATCAACGCCTCGATTCGAACAAATCGGCATTCGCCGCGGGTATTATCAGGCCCCCGACGGGCGCGAAGACGCCATCGTGCTGCAAGCGCGAGCTCAGCCGTCGGCAAGCCATGACTCACCACCTGAGCAATTCTGATGACTTCGACCGGGCATGAGACGGCGCGGCGGCGCACGTTTGCCATCATTTCGCATCCCGACGCGGGCAAGACCACGCTCACCGAGAAAGCTGCTGCTGTTCGGCGGCGCCGATCCAGATGGCCGGCACCGTCAAGGGCCGCAAGGCCGCGCGCCATGCCACCTCGGACTGGATGGCGCTCGAGAAGCAGCGCGGCATCTCCATCACCTCCTCGGTGATGCAGTTCCCGTTCCGCGAGCAGATCATCAACCTGCTCGACACGCCGGGCCACGAGGATTTCTCCGAGGACACCTACCGCACGCTCACCGCGGTAGATAGCGCGCTCATGGTCATCGACTGCGCCAAGGGCGTCGAAGAGCGAACCATCAAGCTGATGGAGGTCTGCCGGCTGCGCGACACGCCGATCATGACCTTCATCAACAAGCTCGATCGCGAAGGCCGGCCGCCCATCGAGCTGCTCGATGAAGTCGAGAGCGTGCTCGAAGATCCGCACCGCGCCCGTGACCTGGCCCATCGGCATGGGGCGCGATCTCGCCGGCATCTATCACCTGCTCGAAGACCGGATCTACGTCTACGAGGCGGCGGGCGCGCGGCGAGCGCGGCACCAATCGCGCGATCGAGGGACTGCACAGCGCGGAAGGGCGCGAATTCCTCGGCGACCGCGCCGCGCGCTTCGACGACGAGATCGAGCTGGTGCGCGGCGGCACCGCGGAATTCGACGTCGACGACTATCTGCGCCGGCAGGCAGACGCCGGTGTTCTTCGGCTCGGCCATCTCCAATTTCGGCGTCGAGGAACTGCTGGCGCATTTCGCGCGCCACGCGCCGGCGCCGCTCCGCGCGCGACGCGTGCAGCGCGAGGTCGAGGCCACCGACGAGCAAGCTCACCGGCTTCGTGTTCAAGATCCAGGCGAACATGGATCCGCAGCACCGCGATCGCATCGCGTTCATGCGCCTGTGCTCGGGCAAGTACAACGCGCGGCATGCGCATGTACCACGTGCGCCTCGACAAGGAGATGCGCATCGCCGACGCGCTCACCTTCATGGCGGCGGATCGCCAGGCCGCCGACGAAGCCTTCGCCGGCGACATCATCGGCCTGCACAACCACGGCACCATCAACATCGGCGACACCTTCACCGAGGGCGAGAAGCTCACCTTCACCGGCATCCCCAACTTCGCGCCGGAAATGTTCCGGCGCGCGGTGCTCAAGGATCCGCTCAAGATCAAGCAGCTCGCCAAGGGACTCGACCAGCTGTGCGAAGAGGGCGCGACGCAGCTGTTCAAGCCGCTGCGCAACAACGACATGATCCTCGGCGCCGTCGGACAGCTGCAGTTCGAAGTGGTCGCGTTCCGCCTGCAGGACGAATACGCCGTCGCCTGCGGTGTTCGACACCATCGGCGTGCACACCGCGCGCTGGGTGTATTGCGACGACGAGAAGCACCTCGAGGAATTCCGCACCAAGGCCTACGACCACCTCGGCGATCGATCACTCCGGCGCGCTGGTGTATCTCGCGCCCTCGCGCGTGAACCTCGAGCTCACGATCGAGCGCTGGCCGAAGATCGCCTTTCGCGCCACGCGTGAACACGCAGATGTAACGGCAAACAGCAATGTCCCCAGCCGTCGGGATGCGGCGACCGTGTGCCAGTGATCCGGGGCTACCCTCTGCTGCCGTGCGCGACGTTCACTCAAGAACCGGCCGGTGCTCGCCTGGGCGCTGTACGACTGGGCGAACTCCGGCGTTCGCCACCACGGTCATGGCGGGATTCTTCCCGGTGTTCTTCCAGAAGTTCTGGAGCGTCGGACGTCACGCCCACCGAGACCACCTCGCGCCTCGGCTATGGCAACGCCATCGCCGGCCTGGTGATCGCGCTGCTGGCGCCCATCCTCGGGCGCCATCGCCGATCGCGGCGGGCGCCGCAAGCAATTCATGTTCGCCTGGACCTTGTTAGGCGTGGCGCGCCACCGGTGCGCTGTACTTCGTCGGCCAGGGCCAGTGGTTCGCCGGCGCTGGCGCTGTTCGTGCTCGGCACCATCGGCTTCAACGGCGGCGTGGTGTTCAACGATTCACTGCTGCTCGACGTCGCGCAGCCCCGGGAACTCGACCGCGTGTCCGCCTTCGGCTACTGCGCTGGGTTATCTCGGCGGCGGCCTGCTGTTCCTCGTCAACGTGCTGATGGTCAGCAAGCCGGCGCTGTTTGGCCTCGCGAGCTCGCGCCGCAGGCCGTGCAGGTCTCGTTCGTCACGGTGGCGGTCTGGTGGCTGCTGTTCACGATTCCGGTGATGCGCGGCGTGCGCGAGCAGCAGCGCGGCCCGCACCTCGCCGTTCGGCGCGGCCATCCGCGTCGGATTCCGCGAACTCGGCAATACCATCGCGCACCTGCGCCAGTACCGCACGATGCGTGATGTTCCTGCTGGCCGTACTGGTTCTACATCGACGGCGTGAACACCATCATCAAGATGGCGGTGAACTACGGCACCGCGCTCGGGCCTCGACACCAACAGCCTGCTCACCGCGCTGCTGGTGACGCAGTTCGTCGGGTTTCCGGCGGCGCTGTTGTTCGGCTGGCTCGGCGACCGCATCGGCCCGCAAGCGCGGCATCCTCATCGGCCTGGTCGTGTACGCTGGCATCACCGTGTACGCGTATTTCCTGGACACCGAGGCCGAGTTCTTCGCGCTGGCCGTGACGGTGGGCTTCGTGCAGGGCGGCGTGCAGAGCCTGTCGCGCTCGCTGTTCGGGCGGCTGGTGCCCGAGGGCAAGAACGCCGAGTTCTTCGGCTTCTACAACATGATGGGCAAGTTCGCGACGGTGCTCGGGCCGCTGCTCATCGCCATCGTGGCGCGCGCTCACGCACAACGAACGCGCCTCGATCATCTCGCTGGTGTTGCTGTTCGTGATCGGCGGCGTGTTGCTGTGGCGCGTGCCGGCTCACACCGCCAGCCGCCTGACCTCACGCTCGAAGGCGCGACATCCTCGCTGGCTGGTCGCCGCCGGCCCGAAACGCAGGCGCGCGTAGCGCGCGGCCAGCGCCTCGACGCGCGCGGCGAGATCCGGGCGATGCCGCGCCGACGCGCCGCGCGTAGTCGAGCGGCCCTTCGGCTGGCGTGCGCGCGCGGCGCCACACGTGCGAGCTTGCGCGTCGCACGCAGCCAGGCGCGGCCGATGCGGTCGGGCTTCACGCGCGCAACGCTGCGGCGCAGCGTCAGCGCTCACCCATGCGATCCAGCCGACCAGGCCGACGGCGAACGCCCAGCCGAGGTGCTGCCAGCGCGGCGCGTCGATGCCGAGCTTCGCGCAGCAGGTCGAGCTGCGCGCGCAGGTTGAATTCGACCACGCGCTCCTGCCACCACTGGTTCGCGCCGTCCCACAGACAGCGCAGATGCGGTTGAGCCAGCGCTGTTGTGCAGGAAGGCGGCTGGCGCGCCGGCAGCGAGTTCGGCCAGCAGGTCGAAGACGCCGCGCTGCAGGCGCTCCGGGCGCCACGACGGCGGTGGGATCGATGCGCGTCCAGCCCTGGCCATCCAGCCAGATCTCGGTCCAGGCATGCGCCTCCGATTGCCGCACGATGTAGATAGCCGCCGACCGGGATTCCATTCGCCGCCGAGGTAGCCGGTGACCACGCGCGCCGGCACTCCGCGCGGCGCGCATCATGGTCGCGTAGGCCGAAGCGAAGTGGCCGCAGAAGCCGCGCTTCGCTGTCGAACAGCGTGGTGTCGACCGAATCGATGCTGGTGACGTTCCGGGCTCGAGCGTGTATTCGAGTCCGTTGTCGCGGAACCAGTCGAGCACGGCGCGCGCGTATTCGGCATCGCTGCCGGCGCGCGCGCGCATCTCGAGCGCCAGCGCCAGCGCGCGCGGATTGCGATCCGGCGGCAGCGCGCGTCTCGTAACGCCGGCCCGAGTGCCGACAGCGGCCCGTGCGCTGCGTGTCTGCGAGGTAGGAAACCGCGTCGTAGCTGACGACGCTGGTGATCGGGTCCTGAGCGCTGACAGTTGCCGGTCGTGCGACATGAAGACGTCGCGGCGCGGGCTCGCGTCGACCGTGTCGAGCGCGAACAACCAGCGCTGGTTGGTGGGCTCGAGCGTGATGCGATAACGCACCGGCTGCGCCCAGCATGTCGAGCGGCGCGCGCCGGCGTAGTACCTGCGAGCGCTCGCGCCGCCAGGTGAAGCCGTCGAAGCTCGTTGAGCACCGGTCCGCGCCAGTACAACGCGGCGCGCGGCGGCGGCGTCGCCCTCGAAGCGCACGCGGAAGGCCGGATCGTATTCGGTGGCGAGCTTGCTGATGCTGCCCGGTGACATCTCGTCCGACAGGCCGGTGGTCGCCGCGTCGCCGCGCTGCAGCGCCCAGAACTGCCCGGCGACGCGCGGGAAGAACAGGAAACAGGCCAGCGCCAGCGGAATCGACATCGCCAGTGCGCGCGCCGACAGCCGCAGCGCGGCGCGCGTGGTGAGCGCGCTGCCGCGGATCGCGCGATGAGCGCGAATCGCGGCGCAGGCGCCCCAGATCGACCAGTAGATAGAGAGGCACGCGCCACAGCGCCTGCGTGGCCGAGCGCCGCGGCCAGCAGCAGGAACAGCGCCACGCCGATCACGATGGCGTCGTCGCGGCGCGAGCGCGACTCGAGCAGCTTGAGGGCGCCCATCACCACCAGCAGGGCGGTGCCGGCCGCGAGGCCGTTGAGCGTGCGGAAACTGGCGGCCACCGCGATCACCAGCAGCCGCGGTGACGGCGCCCAGCAGGAAGCGCATGCCGCGAACGGCGTTTCGGCCGCGCGACGCGGCCGCTGCGCGACGAGGACGCGCCAGCGCACGCGGCGCCGAGCGCCGATCGCCACGCACCACGCCGGCGCGCTGCCGCAGCGACCAGCAACACGCTGGCGCGCGAACACCAGCGTGGCGGCGATGCTGCCGCGGTCCGCCGCGTTCACCATGGTTCACCGCTGCCATGAAGCGCGAGGCCCGTTGAGGCAGCGCGCGCGATGCTCATTGCCGCTGTCCGGCGGCAGCTCGCGGTCCGTCGATCCGCATCCCGTAACGTTCGCCGCGCGCATGCGCGGCGACGATCCACGCCGACAGTCTGCTCGAGGCGCTGCTCGACATCGGCGCCCGGCACCGCGGCGAGGTCGAACAGTGCGGTGATGCGCGGCCGGCGATTCGTAGGTCTTCGACCAGCAGGCCGCGGCCGCGCGCATACGCGGCCCACGCCACCTGGCGCGGCGAGTCGCCGTCGCGAAATTCGCGCAGGCCCGCCCATTCCTCGTCGCCGACGCGATGCACGGCGAGCGCACTGCCGCCGCTGGCGGCCTCGGGCGGCGGTTCGCGCCGGCCGCGCGGCACCGGCCAGGCGAGCAGCGACAGCTGGCACGTGCACGCAGGTCCAGGCGCGGAACAGGCCGAACGGAAACGCCGTGGACAGCCGTGATGCGCTCGATCGGCAATCGGCCGCGCCGCGCGCAGCGCGACGGCGCATGTCGGCGCGCGCGGTGGCGCCGGCCGGCACGTCCACGAGCGCCGCGCTCGGCGTCGCCGGCGACACACATTCGAGCCCGATGCGCGCGGTGTCGGCGGAATTCTCCAGCGTCACGAGCAGGCGCGCGCATGTTCGCCGGCGAAGGCGTCGACGCTGGCCACGCGTGCGCAGCGCCATGCCGACCAGGTTGCGGTGACACGAGGTGCATCGCGATCAGGCCGAAGCCCGCCGAGCAGGAAGGTGATCAGCATGCGCCACGCTGTTCGAGTAGTTGAGGCCCGCGAGCAGCATGACCAGCAGCAGCGCCGCGAATGCCAGCGCCGCCGCGGGTCGGCAGGATGTAGACGCGGCGCGTGCTGATGGTGAAGGGCAGCCGGTCCTCGCCCTGGCGCCGTCGCGCCCAGGCCGCGACGCGTCGGCGCAGGCGCATGCTTCAGGCTGCCCGTCGCCGCTTGCGCCGTCGCAGACATCGGCGGACTCTAGACGGGCACCGGCACGCCGCGCGCTATCTCGGCGATGAACGCCGCGTGATCGGCAGCGCGTGGCGACGCCGGCGCTTTCGAGGCGGTGCGAGGCGACCGGCGCGAACACCGCCTGCACGTCTTCCGGGCAGCACCATGTCGCGGCCCGCGAGCATCGCCCAGCGCGCGCGCCGCGCGCGCCAGGCCCTGGCCGGCGCGCGGCGACAAGCCCGATCTGGATGTCGCTGCGCCGGCGCGTGCTGGCGAGCAGCGTCTGCACGTACTCGAGCAGTGCTGGCGCCACGTGCACGCGCTGCGCGGCCGCCTGCAGCTCGCGCACGCCGTCGGGATTGAGCGCCGGCGTCATGCCGGCCAGCAGGTCGCGCCGGTCGCCCTCGGCGAGCAGCGCGCGTTCGTGCGCGGCATCGGGATAGCCCAGCGAAATGCGCATGAGGAACCGATCGAGCTGCGATTCGGGCAGCCGGAAGGTGCCTAACTGCTCGAAGGGATTCTGCGTGGCGACCACGAAGAACGGATCGGGCAGGCGGTAGGTGGTGACGTCGACGCTGACCTGGCGCTCTTCCATGGCCTCGAGCAGCGCGCTCTGCGTCTTGGGACTGGCGCGGTTCACCTCGTCCGCCAGCAGCAGCTGCGTGAACATCGGTCCTTTCTGAAAGAGAAGCTCGCCGCGTCGCGGCATCGAACACCGAGACGCCGATGATGTCGGCCGGCAGCAGGTCGCTGGTGAACTGCACGCGTTGCCAGGCCAGGCCGAGCACCTGCGCCAGCGCGTGCGCGAGCGTGGTCTTGCCGACGCCGGGCACGTCCTCGATGAGCAGGTGGCCGCGCGCCAGCAGGCAGGCGAGCGCGAGCCGCACGGCCTCGGACTTGCCGAGGATCACGTCGATCGAGCGCGGCCAGGGCGGCGACGACAGACGGCGTTGAGGAGGTGTTCACGATCCGACTATAGCCCGCGCCGCCGGACCTCGTGACGGCGCGCTCAGCCTCAGCCGATGCGCGCGAACCGCGCTCGAGCTGCGCGCCGAGGCTGGCGTTCTGTGCTTCGAGCTCGGCCACGCGCGCGCGATCGGCCGCGACCACGCTCCGGCGGCGCGTTGCGCACGAAGTTCTCGTTGCCGAGTTTGCCTCTGAGCTTGCCGATGTCGGATTCGTTCTTCGCGATGCGCTTGGTCAAACGCTCGATCTCGGCTTTCGGGTCTATCAAGCCCGCCATGGGCACCAGCAGGCGTGAGTTCACCGACAATGGCGCGTGGCCGATTCCGGCGCGGCTCTCACCGGACGCGAGCTCGTTCGACGCTCTCGAGGCCGGCCAGGCGCGTAGATAGGCGCAGTGTTTGTCGGCCAGCGCGCGCATCGCGCGCTGCCGGCGTTCTGCAGCAGCAGCGGAATCTTGCGCGACGGCGCGATGTCCATCTCGCCGCGGATCTGGCGCACCGCGAGGATGAACTGCTTGCATCCAGGCCACCTCGCGTCTCGGCCTCCGCGTCGGCGCGCGAAGTCGGTGGCGGCCGGATAGCGCGCCAGCATCACGCTGTCGGCGTCGAGTCGTGGTGGCGCGCGCGATTTGGCGCGGCCGCGCAGCGGCGCAGCCAGCGGATGTCACGCGCTGCCAGATCTCCTCGGTGATGAACGGCATCATGCGGATGCAGCGCGCGCAGCAGCGCCTCCAGCATCGTCACCAGCGTGCGGCGCGTGCCGCGCTTCTGCGCCTCGGTGGCGGTCTCGCCCTGCAGCACCGGCTTGGTGAGCTCGAGGTACCAGTCGCAGAACTCGTACCAGGTGAATTCGTACAGCGCCGTGGCGGCGAGGTCGAAGCGATAGTCCGGCGAGCGCGCTGTCTACCTGCGCGAGCGTGGCGCGCGAAGCGCGAGACGATCCAGCGATCGGCCACCGAGAGCTCGGCGGCGCCGACCAGATCGCCCTGGCCTGCGTCGCCTTCGACCGTCATCAGCACGAAGCGCGCGCCGTTCCACAGCTTGTTGCAGAAGTTGCGGTAGCCGCCGACGCGGCCGAGGTCGAAGTTGATGTCGCGCGACGGGCCGGCCAGCGAGGCGAACGGTGAAGCGCAGCGCGTCGGTGCCGAAGGCCGCGATGCCATCCGGAAACTGCTTGCGCGTGGCCTTCTCGATGCGTGTCCTTCATGCTGCGGCTGCATGAGGCCGCTGGTGCGCTTGGCGACCAGGTCGTCGAGCGCGATGCCATCGACGACATCGAGCGGGTCGATGACGTTGCCCTTGGTCTTCGACATCTTCTCGCCGTTCTCGTCGCGGATGAGGCCGGTGATGTAGACGTCGCTTGAATGGCACGTCGCCCATGAACTTGCAGGCCCATCATCATCATGCGGGCGACCCAGAAGAAGATGATGTCGAAGCCCGTGACCAGCACGCTGGTCGGGATAGAACTGTCTCGAGCGCCGGCGTCTTGTCGGGCCAGCCGAGCGTGGAGAACGGCCACAGCGCCGAGGAGAACCAGGTGTCGAGCACGTCCTCGTCCTGCGCGCAGCTTCGAGTCCGGCGCCAGCGAGTGCTTCTTGCGCACCTCGGCTTCGTCGCGGCCGACGTAGATCTTGCCGGCGTCGTCGTACCAGGCCGGAATGCGATGGCCCCACCAGAGCTGGCGGCTCACGCACCAGTCCTTGATGTTGCGCATCCACTCGTAATACGTCTTCGACCAGTTCTCCGGCACGAAGCGCGTGCGTCCGTCTTCGACGGCCGTCAGCGCGGGCTCGGCCAGCGGCGCGATCTTCACGTACCACTGGTCGGTGAGATAGGGCTCGATGACGGCGCTGGTGCGGTCGCCGCGCGGCACTTTGAGCTTGTGAGGCTCTATCTTCTCGATGAGTCCGGCGGCTTCGAGCTCGGCGACGATCTGCTTGCGCGCCACGAAGCGGTCCAGGCCGCGGAAACGCTCGGGCGCGTTCTCGTTGAGTCTGGCGTCGGGCGTGAAGATGTTGATCTGCGGCAGCGTAGTGCCGCTGGCCCATCTCGTAGTCGTTGAAGTCGTGGGCCGGCGTGATCTTGACCGCGCCGGAGCCGAACGCCGCGTCCACGTAGCTGTCGGCGATCACCGGGATCGTGCGGCCGGTGAGCGGCAGCTGCGAGCTGTTTGCCGATGCAGCGCCTGGTAGCCGCTCGTCGTCCGGGTTCACGGCCACGGCCGTGTCGCCTAACAAGGTTTCGGGGCGCGTGGTGGCGACGACGACGTGCCCGTCACCACCGTCGACAAGGGATAACGGATGTGCCAGAGCGAGCCGTTCTCTTCCTCGGACAGCACTTCGAGATCGGAGACCGCGGTGAGCAGCACCGGGTCCCAGTTGACCAGGCGCTTGCCGCGGTAGATGAGGCCTTCGTCGTGCAGGCGCACGAACACTTCGGTGACCGCGCGCGACAGCTCCGGGTCCATGGTGAACTTGTCGCGCGACCAGTCCACCGAGGTGCCGAGGCGGCGCATCTGGCGCGTGATCGTGCCGCCGGATTCTCTCCTTCCATTTCCAGACGCGCTCGATGAAACGCTTCGCGCCCGAGGTCGAGCCGGTGTTTGCCTTCCGCGCCGAGCTGACGCTCGACCACCATCTGCGTGGCGATGCCGGCGTGATCCGTGCCCGGCTGCCACAGCGCCGCGTCGCCGCGCATGCGGTGCCAGCGGGTGAGCGTGTCCATGAGCGTGTGCTGGAACGCGTGCCCCATGTGCAGCGTGCCGGTGACGTTCGGCGGCGGCAGCATGATGCAATAGCGCGGGCCGTCGCCCTGCGGCGCGAACGCGCCCGAGGATTCCCAACGTTCGTAGATGCGGGCTTCGATTTCGCCCGGTGAATAGGCTTTATCCATGAGGGCGCGGATTATGCGGGGGCGAATTCGCCTCCGCGCGCCGGTTCAAGGCTGGATGGCGCGATAGTCGTCGAAATCCACGGCGGCGCGATTGGTGATGGGCCCCGCCGCTCCGCGCGCGATGCGTGGAATCGGTGGCTTCGGCCACCAGGATGCCGTTGACGTAAGCCGCGAATCTGCGTGCCCACGGCTTCGAGTGCGCAGCCGGTACCAGGTGCCCAGTGTGATGGGCAGCGAATAGGTGCCGAGTTCCGTGATTGCGCCGTTGGCGAGCTTGCGCAGCGACGCCGTGTTCGTAGTCGCGCAAGGTCAGGTAGTAATAGTTCGCATCATCGACATAGCGCGCCATGACGCCGAACCATCGATCGCCACCACCTGTGCCGGCGAAAGTCGTGGACGCGCCCGCACGTCGACGGACTGATCGTCGGTGGGAACGCCGATCACCGCGCGCGCCGTGCCCGCCACCGAGCTCTGCGCGAACACGAAGTTCGAGCCGCTCGCGACGCGTGTCTCCAGAGACCCGGTGCCCGTGAACGACCACAGATCCGTCGGTCCGCCGGAGCTCGTGAAGTCCTGCGGCGTACAGAATCGTCGCGGGCGTCGGGCTCGACGACTACGTTGTCGAACTCCGCCGACGACTGATGCGTGAGCAGCGCGGCGCGACCGCTCGCGAGCGCCGTCGTCATCGGCGTCCAGTACCGGCACGCCATTCATGTAGACACGATGACGTGTGCCGATGGACTCGAGCCGCAGCCGGTATGGGCGATTCAATGTGATCGTCACCGGTGGCCGATGCCATGGTCGTGAACACTCCGCCGACGGCGCGCTCAGCGAGACGATGCCGGCATCGCTCACCGTGGCGTAGTAGTGATTGCCGGCATCGCTGGTAGCGCGTTGCGAGACCGTGTCCAGCTTTCCGCGCCGCGCGAAAGCGAGCGGACGCACGTCTGCCTGAACCGACTGGTTGGTCCAGTTCGAGGCATCGAGAACCGCGGTGTGTGTCGCGGAACTCAGCGGTGTCCGCCTGGCGCAGCACCCGGCTTACACCGCGCCTGACGATCGAGAACGCGCTGCCGGCGCTGGTCGACCAACCCACAGGCGTCGCCCCGGCGAATGTCTGCTGGATCGGTGTCCGGCTGGCTCGAAGCTCGCCGGTAGTTCGAAGAAGCAGGCTTCATTGCCGCAGCTCGCGATCACCCGGCGGCTGCTGATGCCGAAGTTGCCCAGCGATCTCGCCGTCGCTCGAGACCAGTGTGGCCACGTGCTCGTAAGCGCCGCGGCGCGTTCTTGCGAAACACGTTGATGACGTAGGCCTCGCGCTCCGCGTTCCAGTTGCGCTGCATGAGGAACAGATGGTTCTTCTCGATGACGGTGGTGACGCCGCCGCCCATGTGGCTGTCGAGCGGTTGCAGCTTGTCGAACTCTTCCCAGGCATCGCTCGGCGCCGGGCGGTAGACGCGCGTGCCTGACTGGTTGGTCCCGGCGATGAAAATCTCATCGCCGCGAATCGCGACCTCGTAGTCGGAGCGGCGCAGACTGCGGAGCTGCGGATGTCGGACTGGCGCAGGAAGCGGCGCGGCGGTCCCCAATCGCGAAATACCGTGACACTCGGCGATGCGACCGGAAAGTCCTCTTCGTTGTATGGGCTCAGCACCACGGCACGACCACCGGAAATATCGACCGGACCACCAGCGAATTCGATCGTCGCCGCCGCGGTAGTCGCCCAGCATGAGCGAGCGTGGGACCCCAGATCCCGGCGGCCGTGCTCTTCTCGTAGAGCGTGCCCATCCACTGGCCGCTGGTGCCGCCGAACAGGATGCGCGCTCCGTCGATGGTGATGGAATCGCCGGGCATGTCGTGTCATCGACCCCGGTGATGCGGCGCGGACACCCAGTCGCCGCTGCGCCGCTCGAAAACGTACAGCGGGTTGAGCGCGAGCGCCGCGATGCCGTTGCGCATCGCGAGCCCGGAATTGAAGCTGGCTGAACGGGCCGTGGTGATGCAACGACGAGCTGCCGGACTGGCGCCCATCCCGTGGTGGTGCGATGGAACAGGTGAACCGCGACGTCGTGCCGATGTCTCCTGGATCGCCGCCTTCCGGCGCGTCGATGTAGCGCTCCAGCGTCGCGATGGCGTCGTCGCCGTCGATGGCGACGTCGGCGGCGAAATAAGGGAAGTTGGCCGGATCGGGGTTCGCGATGCGCGCCGATTCCTGCACGACCAGCGGGCGCGCCTGCGCCACGGCGAGCGCGCCGCAAGCGATCAGGAGACCGAACAGAGTTTTCATGTAGGCGTAGTTAGACCGGGGCCTTCTGGCCTCGTACGCATCAGATCAGAGTTGCTGACGCGGCGAATGCGCGACGGCGGGACTATCTGCGGAGGAGAATCGCCCCGATCGGGAGGGCGCTTCCTACAAGCGAATAGTCCGCGTCACTTCTGCATCAGACGTTGTGGCGTCTGCGGTTCGATGGCACTTGCTGCGAGTAGCAACCTTGAAGCGCTCGCGGCCCGCGGCGCGCACTTCGGGCCGGCCATCGAGGAACTCCGCCACGCGCGCGAACTGCTCGAAGCGGTCCGGCACCGCGTTGCCGAGATTGATGAGCACGTCGGTGTGGTCGGCGGGCAGCGGGCCGGTAGTTAGCGCGACCGGTGCATCACAGGCGCCTTCGGCGCGTGACGGCGTCGTGCGGCACGAAGCGTGCCGTCGCCGAAGGTCCAGAGCATCTCGTCGAAACGGCGCAGCGGCTTCGGCGTCGTCGAGCAGCACGACGACACGTCTGCTTCGCGAGGTAGGCCTTCTCGGCGACGCGGCAGGCGAGGCGCAGGCGCGCGTCGGCGCCCGCGGCCTCGCTCACGTAGAAATCGACGCGGGGCGGCGGCAACTGGTCTAACGCGCGCGCCGCGCGACGCAGCAGGAACTCGAGCAGCATGGCGCTCGGGCGGCCCGTGCTGCCTTGCCGGCGCCACCCTGGTAGGCGGTGCCGGCGATGTCGAGATGCGCCCAGGTGAGGTCTTTCGTGAACTTGGCGAGGAACGCCGCGGCGGTGATGGAGCCGCCATCGCGGCCGGCCACGTTGGCCATGTCGGCGAAGTTGCTCTTGAGCTGCTCGCCGTATTCCTCGGTGAGCGGCATGTGCCAGGCGCGGTCGTCGACCGCAGCGCCGCAGTCCACGAGCTCGCGCGCGAGGGCGTCGTCGTTGGCGAACACGCCGGTGTGATGCGCGCCGAGCGCGACGACAATGGCGCCGGTCAGCGTGGCCATGTCGACCACCACGTCGGGCTTGAAGCGCCGCGCGTAGTGGAGCGCGTCGCAGAGGATCAGGCGGCCCTCGGCGTCGGTGTTGAGGATCTCGACGGTGAGACCGGCGGCGCTGGTGACGATGTCGCCCGGCTTGATGGCGCGGCCATCGGGCATGTTTTCGCAGGCGGCCACGATGCCGACGACGTTGAGCGGCAGGTTGAGCTCGGCCACGGCCTTCATGGTGCCGATGACGCAGGCCGCGCCGCTCATGTCGAACTTCATCTCGTCCATGGTCGGCGGGTCTTTGAGCGAGATGCCGCCGGTGTCGAAGGTGATGCCCTTGCCGACCAGCACCGTGGGCGCGCCTTTGGCGCGCGCGATGGCGATGTTCGATGACGAGTGAAGCGGGGCGGCTCTTCGCTGCCCTGGGTGACGGCGAGGAAGCAGCCCATCTTCTCGCGCTTGATCTCGGGCAGGCCGAGCACCTTCACGCGCAGGGATTTGTAGGTCTTGGCCAGGTCCTGCGCCGTCTTTGCGAGGTAGGAGGGCGTGCAGACGTTGCCAGGCAGGTTGGCGAGGTTGCGCATGAGCGCGGCGCCGCGGCGAGCGCGCTGCCCTGGGCGAAGCCCTTGCTGATCGCGGCTGTCGGCTTTGGCGGTGCGCGACCACGACCACGCGCGACAGCGCATGCGCGCGCGGCTTCTTGCCGCTCTTGAGGTCGTTGACCCGGTACAGCGTGTGGCCGGTGATCTCGGCCACGGCGCGGCCGAGGCGTTCGTCGGAGAGCAGCTTGGCGGCAGGGCGCGGCAGGGCCAGCGCCAGCGCAGCTGATGCGCGTGCGCGTGGCGGCGCCGATGGCGGCGGCACCGCGCGGCGCCAGGCTTTGCGCGGAGACTCGTCTCGAGCGGCTTTCGGGCCGAGGCCGACCAGCAGCACGCGTTCGGCGCGGATTCCGTCGAGATCGGTGAGCAGCCAGGTTTCGCCGGCCTTGGCGGTGAAGTCGCCGCGCTTGACGAGCCGCGAGAGTTTTTCCCGGCAGCGCAGGTCGAGGACCTTGGCTTCGGGGTGAGTTCGCCGTCGTCATGGACGCCGACGGCAAGACAATCGACTGGGCAGCTCGGCGAGCCCCTTCGTCCAGATTTCGAACTGCATGATCACGCTCGCATTGTCGCGGAGGGTGGGGTGTTTTAAGGTCGCGAAGTGTAACTCAAGTCAGTTCAGGTGGTCTGTTGCTGCGGATTCTCGATCGCTACATCCTGCGCGAAGTCGTCGTCAGCTGGCTGTCAGTATCTGGCGTATTACTGGCGATAATGCTGACCGATCAGGTCGCGCGAGTGTTAGAGCGCGCGGCCGAGAGCCAGTTTCCGCGCGGCGTGGTGCTCGAGCTCATCCTGCTCGGCGCCGCGTGCAGAACCTGCCGCTGGTCATGCCGGTCGCCCTGCTGCTCGGCATCGTGCTGGCGCTCGGGCGGCTGTACCACGACAGCGAGATGACGGCGGCGCAGGCCTGCGGCGCCGGCTCGCGCATCCGTGATGGTGCCGGTGCATCGGCTTCACGCGCGCTGCTCACGGCACTGCTGGCCTATGTCTCCCTGCAGGTGGCGCCCGCTGCCGCGGCCGCATGCTCGAACTGCAGCAGCGAGGCGCTGCGCGCCGGGCAATTCGCGCCCATCAGCGCCGGCAAGTTCAGCACCTTCGGCGGCGGCAGCACGGTGGTGTACGCGCAGCGGCGGACAAGGATGGCACGCTGCGCCGCGTGTTCGTGCAGCGCGTCGCGCGGCGACCAGCTCGAGATCGCGCTCGCGCAGCGCGCCACGCAGCACTATTCCGAAGGCGGCGATCATGCAGGTCATCACGCTGTATCGACGGCGAACGTTATGAGGGGATTCCGGGTGAGCGCCGATTCCGCATCGTGCGCTTCGCCGAGAACACCATTCCCGTGCGCTTGCCGGCGATGTCGGACGGCGTCGTGGCGCTGGAGCGGCGTGCCGACCGCGCGTGCTGCTGGCATTCGAACGAGCCGGCATCAGCGCGCCGAACTGCACTGGCGCCTGCGCGTTGCCGATCATGGCGGTGGTCATGGCGCTGATCGCCGTGCCGCTCGCGCGCCTGCGTCCGCGCCAGGGGCGTTACGCGCGCGTGGCGTTCGCCATCCTCATCTTCTTCGTCTACATCAAGCTCGCTCATCGCCGGGAAGGTGTGGCTGGTGCGCGGCGCGACGCCCGAGTGGTTAGGCCTGTGGTGGGTGCATCGCGGGCGTCGCGCTGTTCGGCGCGGCGCTGCATCCTGCGTGCCGCGCTGGCTCGCGCGCGCACGTTACTCGGCGCAACATGGCGCGTGCCATCGCGCCGGCGGCTGCCCGCATGAACCTGCTCGATCGCTATGTCATTCGCGCCGTGCTGGGCGGCGTACTGGTGGTCGCTGCGCGGTGCTGCTGGCGCTCGGCGCGTTGTTCACTGTTCGCCGGCCAGCAGGACGACATCGGCGAGGGCACGTACACGCGCGCTCGATGCGCTCTGGTTCGTGTTGCTGAACATCCCGCAGCAGATCTACGAGACCATGCCCATCGCCGTGCATGATCGGCGCGCTGCTTGGCCTGGGCACGCTGTCGCGCGGCAGCGAGCTCACGGTGATAGCGCGCCGGCCGGTATTCCGGTGTGGCGCATCGCCGGCTCGGTGGCCATGGCGGGCCTGCTGCTGGTGTTCCTCGCGGTGCTCTGCGGCGAGTTCCTGGCGCCGCCGCTGCAGGCCATGGCGAAGCAGCAGAAGCTGCTGGCCAAGTTCTCCACCATCACGCTTTGCCGGGCCGCGGCGGTCCCTGGGTGCGCGACGGCGATCTGCTCATCAATGTTTCGCAGCAGTCCGGGCGCGGCGAATTCGGCGGCATGCGCATTTTCGAGCTGACCGAGGATCACGAGCTGAAATCCGTGGCCACCGCGACCACGGCCAGCAGTGCAGGCCGACGGCAGCTGGAGGCTCTCGCATTACGCCAGCACGACGTTCGGCGGCGAGCGCATCAGAGTCGCAGCATCCAGGACAGCCGCGAAGTTCGCACTCCGACGGTGGGCAGGTGACTTCCTGGCGCTGACCGTGTCGTCGCCGCGCCAACCTCGAGACTCGCGTGCTGTGGAATCTGATCCGTCATCTGAAGCAGAACGATCTCGACGCGGCCGAACAGGAATTCGCGTTCTGGTCGCGCATCGCGCGCACCGTGGCCATCCTGTTCGCCGCGCTGCTGGCCAGTGCTCCTTCGTGTTCGGCAGCCTGCGCTCGGCCGGCGCTGGGCGCGCGCACGCTGCTCGGCGTGCTCATCGGCGTGACCGTTCTTCCTGGTCGCAGCGCAATGCTCGAAAGCGGCGCGCTGGTGTTCGACGCGAGCCCGGTGGTGCTCGCTGCGGTGCCTGACGGCGCTGCTGGTGCAGCGTCGCACTGATCCTGATCGCCGACGAAGCTCTGCGTCAGGCCTGGCTATTTCTTCGTGGCCTTCGCTTCGGAGCAGGCGCGGGCATTCTCTCCAGCAGCTCTTCCTGCTCTTTGAAGATCGCTTCGTACTTGTACGCTGGGATTTCGAACTCCACGCCTTCGAGCGCGCGCCGAGCTTCTCCGCGGTCTGATCCGGCGGGCTTCGCGGCGGCTTGCCGCTGGCGCCGCGGACGGAAGGTGGCCAGCGGGCGGGCTGCGCGGCCGGCTGCAGCGGCGGCGGGTTCCGAAACTTCGCGGCGAGCTGCGGGATCGCGGCGCGTCGACAATCGCGATGTAGGCCTTGTCGCCTTCACGGCGATGCCCGGTGAACTCGATGACCTGGCCGTCGAAGGTGCGATAGGTCGCGCTGTCCGTCGCCGCGTGCTGCCGGTCGCGCCGGCAACGCGCGCACGTCGTCGAAGTGGAACGCGGCCAGCGCGTCGGCCTGGCCATTGAGCGACATCGGGCTCGACCGGCGTGCGGCCCTTCGGAATCGCGGGCTCAGGTCGCGATCGGTCGGCGCCACGATCCGCGCGCGTCAGCAGGTAGCTCGGGGCCGCCGCGGGCTTGACCGCGATGTCGTGCACGTTGGCGCCGGGGATGTCGGTGATGAGCCGATCGATCCAGCGCTTCTGGTCGGGATCGGCGGTGATGAACGGCTGCGCCAGCAGCGCTCGGCCGCCTCGGCAGGCTTGCGCACGTAGACGGCGCGGCCGTCGGCGGCCTTGCCGACGATCAGCGACCAGGTCTCTTGCCCGCCACCACTTCGACCAGCGTGCTTCCGGCGGTCGGCTTGTCGGGCGCCTCGACGCCAAGCTTTGCGTAGTTAGCCGGATCGCTGGTCTTCTGTTCGACGATTCGCAGTCCGGCGAGTGCCCAGCGCGAGCTCGCGCACCCGCCGCGCATCCGCCGGGTACTGGCGCTCCACCACGGTCCAGCCGTCGGCATTGCGGTGCAGGGTGGTTCGGCTGCCGTCGCCCTTGAGAGGCGGATCTCCTCGACCTCGCCCAGCGCAGGTTCTGAGATCCGCGAAAACGCTGCCGCCGCCGCGATCGGCCTGCAGCTTCGAGCGGTGCATGGAAAGCCACACGCCCGCGCCCAGCAGCACGCACGGCAGCGCCCGCCACGATCATGAATTTTTCTGATTCATGCCGCGCCACCTTTGCGCAACATGGCGATGGCATGGCGCCGGCGCTTGCGCCACAGCGCGACCAGCAGGCCGAGCGCCGTGACGATCAGCGGCATGGTGAGCATGTTGATGAGTTTCATCTTCCAGCCGAGCGTCTCGGATGTCCTGTCTCGAGGCCCGCCTTGGTGGCGCGCAGTTCCTTGCGGATGCGGAGCTTCTGTTCCTGGAAGCGCTCGATCTCGCGCGCCTGATCGTTGGACAGCAGCGAACTGCCGCCTCCGGGCTGGCCGGTCTGCAGCTTGCTCAGTGTGGCTTCGGTCTGTTCGCAGCTCTTTCTGCAGCTGTTCTTCCTTGGCGCAGCTGTGCGTCGGCGTTACGCGGCGCAGTTCGTTGACGCGGTCGAAGGGCCGCGAGTACGCAGCGCGACCGCGAATGCTGATGAGGTCGTTGCTGCCGCCCAGGTTGTCGATGGCATTCCAGACCAGCTTCGCCGTTGTTGGCGACCGGCTGCACGACGACCTGGCCGAAGAAGTTGCTCTGGCGCACCCATAGTCGGACAACATGCCGGTATCGGCCAGCCGTTCAATCGTCGTGGAAACAATGATATCGACATGCCAGCCCGACTACGTGGTGCGCCAGCAACTTCTTCGGCCAGGTGATTCCCAGCAGTTGCCCGCCACACGGCGAAGTTGGTAGCGGAACGCCATCGATACTCTGCGGCAGCAACGACCTCATCAGCATTCGCGGACGCGCCGCTATTCGCGGCCGCGAATGCTGGATGAGGCCGTTAAGCGCTGCCCAGGTTGTCGATGGCGTTCCATACCAGCTCGCCGTTGTTGGCGAACGGCTGCAGGATCACCTGGCCGAAGAAGTTGTTTCGGGCGCACCCACACGTAGTCGACAAATATGTCGGTATCGGGCGATGACCACGACGTTGAGCGGCTTGGCCGATACCGCCATGTTGTTCGATAGGTGCGCTGTTTTCGGTTAGGTGAATTCTGCAGCCGTTCGCCACAATCATGATAACGCCATCGACAACCTGGGCGGCAGCACGACCTTTATCAGCATTCGCGGACGCGAATATAGCGCGTCCGCGAATGCTGATGAGGCCGTTGCTGCCGCCCAGGTTGTCGATGGCGTTCCATACCAGCTCGCCGTTGCTGGCGAAACGGGCCGCAGGATCACCTGGCCGAAGAAGCCGTTTTGGCGCACCCACACGTAGTCGGACAACATACGGTATCGGCGATGACCACGACGCTGAAGCCGCACGGGCCGCCGCTCAACGTCGCGGTCATCGCCGATAGTGCCGATACGTTGTCTGACTGGCGGGTGTGCCAAAGCTTCTTCGGTCAGGTGATCGCAGCCGTTATCAATTGGCGACAGGCAACGCCATCGATACCTGCGGTACGACGAGTCAGCATTCGCGGACGCGCGTTTATTCTTCGCGTCCGCGAATGCTGATGAGGTTGCCGCTGCCGCCCAGGCTGTCGATGGCGTTCCATACCAGCTCGCCGTTGCTGGCGAACGGCTGCAGGACCACCCGGCCGAAGAAGTTGCCGGGCGCACCCACACGTAAATGGACAACAGAATGGCTGCTGAATGCCGGAGTAAATGACATGTTGTTCCGCGCGCCGTTGCTTCTTCAGGCATCCGCAGCCGTTCGTTATCACTGGGCGAGCCGGTATAACGCCATCGACAACGCAGTAGTAACGACTATCAGCATCTCGCGGCCGCGAATAGGCGGCGCGGCCGCGAATGCTGATGAGGTCGTTGCGCTGCCGCCGAGATTGTCGATGCGCGTTCCAGACCAGCTCGCCGTTGTTGGCGAACGGCTGCGCGATGACCTGGCCGAAGAAGTTGCGCTGCTGCACCCACATGAAGTCGGACAGCAGGTCGGTATCGGCGATGACCACGACGTTGAGTGGCTTGGCCGATGCCTTCAGCGCGTCCGGGCGCCGCCGTGACACCGGCGGGCGGGCCATCGGGAAAGGCGCTGGCTCGCATTGCCCGGAGACGCGCGCGGCCACGCATCGAGTTCGCCGCTCGGCTTGAAGCCGTCGCGCAGCGCGCGCGGGTCGCTCGCCATGGCGAAGCGCTGCGCGGGAATGAGTCCCGCCTGGCTGCTGGTCTTGATGAGCGGCTCGATCTTGAGCTTCGCTGCCGGCGACGGCGCTTCAAACTACCGGCCGTGGCCATGTTGATGTTGTCGAGCCGCGCGGTGACGACGTCCTTGGCCATGCTCGCAGCCGTCGAGTCCCAGCACCGCGATGTGCTGCGAGCGGCGGCTCGCCCTCGCGCATGCTGACCACGCGAGGCCGCGCTCGAGGTCCGCGACCACCTGGTCGGACTTGAAATCCACGCCCCACGCGGCGAGCAGCGGCTCGAGGTGCGAGGACTTGTCGGCCATGAACTGCGCCATCGGGTTGTTAGGATCCTGCGCCGACGTGGTCGGCCTGGGCATTCGGATCGACGAACGCGAGCACGCGACCGCCGCGCAGCGCGAACTGGTCGATGGCGTAGCAGCGCCGCGGGCGGCAGATCCTTCGGGTGCACCACGACCAGCACGTCGACGTCATTGTCGACGGTGGTGAGCGTGGGCTCGAGGTTGCGCACGTGTAGAGCTGCTCGACCTGGCCGTAGACCACCCACGGCTGGCGCGGCCGGCCGGTCTGCATGTCGAAGTCGCCCTGCATCGGCAGCGATGACAGCCAGCCGACGACCGGCTTCTTCGCGCTCGACAGCTTGTGGATCAGCTTGGCGACGTCGTATTCGAGCTGCTCTTCGGACTGCGGATCGAGGTAGGCGAATGGATTCCTTGCCGTCGGTGGAGTTGGTGGCGGCGAGACCGAGATAGAGCTTCTCGCCGCTCGGCGTTGATCGGCGACCGAGCTGATGCCGAGCTCGTTGGCGCGATCTTCCTCTTCGGAATACGGCTGCGGGTCGATGACCTTGAGCGTGAGCTTGCCGTTCGGAACGCGACACCAGCTCTTCGAGCAGCTCGCGCACGCGGATGCCGTGGTTGCGCGAATCTGCGGAATCGGCGTGGCGGACTTCTCGGAGAAGTACAGGTAGAGGTTCACCGGCTCCTTGAGGCCGCTGCACGATGTCTTCGGTGCCGTCCGGAGATGGTGTAGCAGCTTGTCGGCGGTGAGATCGAGCTTGCGCGCCGCGCAGCAGCAGGTTGGCCAGCAGCATGATGGCGATGAACAGCACGCCGACGACCGCGAGGCCGCCGACACCGAGATGTGGATTTCTTGAACATCGTTTGACACCGAGTTATTTCGACTTGCGCGCGTCGAGCACCACGGTGCTCGCGAGCAGGAAGAAGATGGTGACCAGCGCGTAGTACAGGACGTCACGCAGGTCGAGCACGCCCTTGATGATGTTTTCGAAGTGCGCGTAGGAACGACAGCGACGCGACGCCGTCGACCAGCCACTGCGGCGCCCAGCGCTGGAAGAAGTCGGTGACCACCGGATAGCCGGCCATCAGCAGCAGGAAGCACATCAGCACCGCGATGAGGAACGCGATGAGCTGGTTCTTGGTGATGCTCGAGGTGAACGAGCCCACGGCGAGGAACCCGCCGGCGATGAAGAAGCGAGCCGAGATAGGCGGCGAGGATGGCGCCGTTGTCGGGATCGCCGAGGTAGTTGACGGTGATCCAGATCGGGAAGGTGAGCGCGAGCGCGATGCCGACGAACGCCCAGGCCGCGAGGAATTTGCCGAGCACCGCCTGCCACAGCGTGACCGGCTGCGTGAGCAGCAGCTCGATGCTGCCGTTGCGCCGCTCCTCGGCCCACAGCCGCATCGAGACCGCGGGGATCAGGAACAGGTAGAGCCACGGGCAGGAAGCGTGAAGAAGGGCGTGAGGTCCGCCTGGCCGCGCTCGTAGCAGCGCGCCGAAGGAGAATGCGAACAGGTTCGCCAGCAGCAGGAAGATGACGATGACGACGTAGGCGAGCGGCGTCGCGAAATAGCTCGCGAGCTCGCGCCGCAGGATGATTGCGCACGGTTTTCAAGGCGACTCCGGAAGTGTGGGTCAGGCGGCGACGGCGCGGAACACGTCTTCGAGACGGCCCGAAGGCGCGCGCGCCTTGAGGCCTGCGGGCGTGTCGTCGGCCACGAGCTTGCCGCGCGCGACGATGATGGCGCGCGTGCACACGGCGTCGACCTCTTCGAGGATGTGCGTGGAGATGACGATGGTCTTCTCGCGCGCGATCTCGCCGATGAGCGTGCGCACCTCGTGCTTCTGCAGCGGATCGAGGCCGTCGGTGGGCTCGTCGAGGATCAGCACCTTCGGGTCGTGCACGATGGCCTGGGCGAGCCCGACGCGGCGCTTGAAGCCCTTGGACAGCGTTTCGATGGTCTGCGCGATGACCGGCTCGAGCTGCAGCCGGCCGATGACGTAGTCGAGGCGCGTCTTGCGATGCGCGCCTTCGAGGCGGCGCAGGTCGGCGATGAAATCGAGGAAGCCGCGCGACCGTCATCTCGCCGTAGTGCGGCGCGCCTTCGGGTAGATAGCCCAGCGCCGCCTTGGCGGCCAGCGGATCGGTGGCGATGTCGTGGCCGCAGATGCTGCCGGTGCCGCTGGTGGGCGTGATGAAGCCGGCGAGCATGCGCATCGTGGTGGATTTGCCGGCGCCGTTGGGCCCGAGGAAACCGAGGACTTCGCCCGGTTCCACGCGTGAAAGTGAGGTCGTCGACGGCCAGCAGGCCGTCGTAGCTTCTTGGTCAGGTTCTGCGTCTTGATCATGGCGCCTGTTCTGAGAGCGGTGCGCCGCGAGAATTAGTTCCGCGGCGTCCGGGGCGCAGATTCTGCTGAGGTGGGCGCCTTCGCGCAAGACGTACGGCCGCGGCGGCGCGGCAGATTACGCGCTTGTAATCACTACCGGTCGCTAATCGCGTCGGCGGGTGGCGACGGCGTCGATCTGGTCGCGGTAGGTGCGCAGGATGCGGCGGATTTCCGAGGGGCTCGGCCGCTCGGACGAGCCGCGCGATCATGTCCGCGAGCTCGTGCCACTGCTTGCCCCAGCCTAACAAGCGCACGGCGTCGGCGATCACCACGTGCTCGGTCTGGCGTCACGGTCGACGGCGCCTTCTTCGGCTTGACGAGCGGCGGGTGCGTGCGGCGCGGCTGCGCGCTTCGCTGGTTGCCGGCAGCGAGCCGGCGTCGCGCTTCGAGCGTCGCGCCGGCGGCTGCGCGGCAGCGCCGGCATCTGGCGCGTGGTTTCGGCGGTCGCCGGTGTTCGCCGTGTGCGCGACGCCGCGGCGTTCGCGCGAACGGCTGGTGTCGCGCCGGTGGCGCGTCCGGCGGCTGCGGTCCGCGGCGCTTTGCGGCGGCGTCCGGCTTCGCCGCTCAGCACGTCGCGGCGTTCGGTTTCATGCGTGGCGAGCGGAATGAATCGCTCCACCGAGGTGAGCCCGACCATGCGTGGCGAGAAAACCCATGATCTCGATGCCTTCGATGAAGGCGCGGTCGCCTTCGGACTGGCGCTGCGCGACGAGGCGCTTGAGCGCGAGGATTCGTTTGCGCGCGAGCTGGATGATCCAGCGCTGCGGCCGTTCGTGTTTGGGCCACGGCTGCACGTGCCAGTAGCGCGCGTCATCGAGCGCCGCGTATTTGGCGTGCAGATCGAGGCTGGTCTGCCAGCGTTCGAGCAGCGCTTCGAGCTGGCCGGTCTGTTCGCCGGGCAGGGATTCGTTGAGCCATGCACCGAAGAGTAGCGCCGCATGCGTGGCGCGCGGCTCGCCGATCTGTCCGCATTTGTGCACGACAGCACAGTTGCGCCCGGACTAGACTGCCCGCAAACAAGAAGCCGGTCGGGAGAAGTCGCGGATGATGACTTCGTTTGCGGCACACACTGGGTCGCATTGGCCCTGACCCTGGTCGTGTCGGTCGCTGCAGGCACGCGAGATTCGCGTCGCCGTGGTCACGGATGGTCCGGCCGCGAGAGCAGTTTTTCTCCGCGGAGTCGATCGAGAAGGAGACTCGCCAACGTCGCCGCGCGCCGGACACGCAGATCGTGCTGCCCGCAGACGAAGCGCTTCGCCGGAGACTGGTCGCTGGCGGGAGCCGAAGCGGCGCTCGATCGCGCGCTCGCCGACCGCGACGTCGATGTGGTGCTGACGATCGGCATCCTGACCTCGCAACAGGCGGCGCGCCGCAAGTCGCTGCCGAAGCCCGTGATCGCGCCGCTGGTCATCGATCCCGTGCTGCAGGGATTTCCGCTGGTGGAAGGCCGCAGCGCACGCCACAACTTCGCCTACGTCGCCGACTTCCACAGCGTGGCCAACGAAGTTCGCGCGTTCCACGAAATCGTCGGCTTCAAGTACATGGTGGCGCTGGTCGACGATGCGTTGCTGGCCGCATTGCCGGCGCTGACCACCAAGGCCCCCGAGCTCGCCGCCGCGCTCAACGTGCGCATCGGCATCGTGCGCGCGGGCGACGACGTCAACGCGTTGCTCGCCAGCATTCCCGCGGGCGTCGACGCGGTGTACGTCACGCCGCTGCGATTCAGCGATGCGCAGCTGCGCGAGCTCGCGCAGCGGGCTCGCAGGCGCGCAAACTACCCACGTTCTCCGTGGTCGGGCGCAGCGAGGTCGAAGCCGGACTGCTCATGACCACCGGCGGCGCCGAACGCGACACCGAGCGGCCTCGCGCGCCGCGTGGCCATCATGATCCAGCGCATTGCGCAGGGGGAAGATCCGGCGCACGTTCGAAGTGGCGTTCCCGACCTCGCAGCGCCTGCTCATCAACATGCAGGTGGCGCGCGCGATCGGTTTCTCGCCGCGCTGGCAGTTCCTGGCGGACGCCGAGCAGTTGCATGCGGAGCCAGGCGACGCGCAGCCGCTCACGCTGCTCGGCGCCATGCGCGCGGCGCTCGATGCGAATCCGGCGCTGGCCGCCAGCCGCGAGCGCCTCGGCAGCGCGCTCGACGATGTGCGACATCGCGCGCAGCGAGCTGCTGCCGTCGCTTGTCGGCGTCGGCGCGCGCACGCGCATCGACGAGGATCGCGCGAGCCCGCTGACGCAGGCCGAAGACTCGCACCAGCGCGGGGCTGGAATTCAGCCAGATCATCTATTCCGAGCGCGCCTGGGCCGGCTACTCGATCGCCAAATCGCTGGGCGCGGCGCAGGAGCAAAGCCAGCGCACCGACATGCTGAACACGCTCACCGACGCCGCCGCGGCCTATCTGAACGTGCTTGCGCGCCAAGTCGGTCGAGGAAGTGCGCCGGCGCAACGCCGAGAACACGCGCAGGAATCTCGAGATCTCGCGCGTGCGCGAAGAGGTCGGGCTCGCCGGGCGCTCCGACTACCTGCGCTGGGTGGCGCAGCTGGCGCGCGACAAGCAGACGCTGCTGGCCGCGGAAGTCGAGCCGCCGGCAGGCGGAAACCGAAATGCTGCGCATCCTGCACCGCCCTGCGAACCAGCCGTTCAGCACCGTGGAAGTCCGGCATCGACGATCCGCTGGCGCTGGTGTCGAGCCCGCGCACGCAGGCGTTTCTCGACACGCCCGCCAAGTGGGCGGTGTTCATGGAATACGCGGTGCACACGGCGCTCGAGAACGCGCCCGAGATCAAGCAGGCGGATGTCGGTGCTCACGGCGCGGCAGCGTGCGCTGAGCTCGGCCGGGCGCGCCTTCTATCTACCCGACCTGGCGCTGGTGTCGAACGGCTCGAAGTTCACGGACAAGAGCGGCGCGGGTTCGCTGAGCGTTCCGGGCGCGCCTGACGATGAATCCTGGAGCGTGTCGCTGCTGGCCGACGCTTGCCGCTCGCTGACCGGCGGGCAGCGCGGCGCGGAGCGCTCGCAGGCACGCCACGAAGTGCGCGCCAGCGAAGCGGACCAGGCTCGGCGACCATGGACGGCATCGAGGCGCGCACGCGCCTGGTGCTGCACCAGACCGCGAGCTCGTGGCCGGCCATCGACCTGTCGCGCGAGGCGCAGGCGGCCGCCGACGAAAATCTCGCCAACGTCACCGAGGCGTACGCGCGCGGCGCGGTTTCGGTCACCGATCTCATCGACGCGCAGGAGACGGCGCTGCTCAACGGCCTGTCCGCCACCGATGCCAAGTACGGCTTCGTGACCGATTTCGTCAACGTGCTGCGCTCGATGGGCGAGTTCGAAATCCTGCTCGATCCCGCTTCGCGCGAGGCGTGGTACGCGCGCGTGGAAACCTGGTTCCGCGAGCATCCATGAGGCTCGAAATGTCATTGAACAATAAGTACCCGGCTCGATGCCTCTCTCTTATTAATAGCGCTGGCGGCCGCGATCGCCGGCTGCGGCGGCAAGAAGGAGCCCGAAACGCTGGTGCGCCCGGTGCGCTCGGAAATCGTCGACCGGCGGCGCGAGCGCCGACAGCGCGACGTACACCGCGGAGATCCGCTCGCGCTACGAGACCGATCTCAGCTTCCAGGTGGCCGGCAAGCTCGTGAACCGCGCGGTCGATGTCGGCGCGCACGGTGAAGAAGGGCCAGTTGCTCGCGCAGCTCGACCAGACCGATCAGCAGTTAGGCGTCGACGCGGCGCGCGGCGCGGTGCCCGCCGCGCAGTCGGATCTCGACCGCTCGCGCAGCGAAGAGGCGCGGTTTCGCGACCTGCTGGAGCGCGGCCTGACTACCCGCGCGCAGTACCAGGCGCAACAGACCGCGGTGCGTGCCGCCGAAGCCAAACTATCGCAGGCCACCGCGGAGCTGCGCCTGGCGCAGCAACGGCTCGGCTACACCACGCTGCGCGCGGGCGAAGACGGCGTGGTCACGCGCGTGCATGGTGGAAGTGGGCACGGTGGTTGCCGCCGGTCAGCGCGCGCTGAGCATCGCGCGCCCGAGCGAGCTCGAGGCCGTGTTCGACGTGCCCGATGGGCGCATCGACGAAGTGAAGGCCGGCTCGTCGGTGCTGATCAATCCGCTGAGCGGGGAACGCGGCGCCTGGGCCGGGCGCGTGCGCGAGATCAGCCCCAGCGCCGATCCGGTCGACGCGCACCTACCAGGTGCGCACCACGATCGTGAAACCGCCGGCGTCGCTGCGCCTCGGCATGACGGTGAGCGTGACGCTGGCGCGCGTCGGCGGCGCGCCTAACATCTCGCTGCCGTCCACCGCCATTTTCCAGAAAGACGGCAAGCCGGCGGTGTGGATCGTCACCGCGCGACAGCACCGTGGAGCTGCGTGCCGGTCGCGGTCGAGCGATACGACACCGATCGCGTGTACGTCGCCGAAGGCATTCGCACCGGTGAGCGCGTGGTGACGGCCGGTGTGCACCGGCTCGCGCCCGGCGAGAAAGTGAAGCTGGCGCCCGAGAAGCCGCAATGAGCGAGGCGCACGGAGCGCGCCGGCGAGCACGGCGGCTTCAATCTCTCCGCGTGGGCGCTGACCCACAAGCCGCTGATCGGCTTCCTCATGGTGATCGCGCTGCTCGCGGAGTGCGCGCGCGTACAACGGACCTGGGCCGCGATGAAGATCCGCCGTTCACCATCAAGACCATGGTGGTGCGCGCGTTCTGGCCCGGCGCCGACGCCATCCAGACCGCCAAACAACTCACCGACCGGCTCGAGAAGCCGCTCGAGTCGCTCGCAATACCTCGACTTCGTCACCAGCTACACCAAGCCCGGCGAAGCCACGATCATGGTCAACCTGCGCGACAACACGCCGCCGACAGCCGGTGCCCGACCAGTGGTACCAGGTGCGCAAGAAGTTAGGCGATATCCGCGGACAGCTTGCCGCAGGGCGCCATCGGCCCGTTCTTCAACGACGACTTCGGCGACGTGTATGGCGTGATCTACGCGCTGACCAGCGACGGCTTCACGTATCGCGAGCTGCGCGACCAGGCCGAGTTCATCCGCGCCGAACTGCTGCGCGTGAGCAACGTGGGCAAGGTGGATCTCATCGGCGTGCAGGACGAAGTCATCTACATCGACTTCAGCCTGCGGCAGATGGCGGGCCTCGGCATCGACGCCGGAACTGGTGGCCGCTGACGCTGGCCAGCCAGAACGCCGTGATCGCCTCGGGCACCATCGAGACGCCGGGCGAACGCATCGCCGTGCGCGTGAGCGGCGCGCTCGATTCGGTGGACGGCGCTCGAGAACGTCGCCATTCGCGTCGGCGACCGGCAGCGTGCGGCTCAGGCGATTTCGCGCGCGTGACGCGCGGCTACAAGATCCGCCGTCGCCGCATGTACCGCTACAACGGCACGCCGGCGATCGGCATTGGCGTGTCCATGGCGAAGGGCGGCAACGTGCTCGATCTCGGCGTGGCGCTCGAGAAGGAGCTCACGCGCATCGAGAGCGACCTGCCGGTGGGCATCGACGTGCATCGCGTCGCCGACCAGCCCGCAGGTGGTCGAGGAATCGGTCGGGCAGTTCACGCGCGAGCTTGTTCGAGGCCATCGGTCATCGTGCTGATCGTGAGCTTCGTGAGCCTGGGCGTGCGCGCCGGGCTCGTGGTCGCCATCAGCATTCCGCTGGTGCTCGCGATCACCTTCGTGTTCATGGAGATGTTCGGGATCAGCCTGCAGCGCATTTCGCTGGGCGCGCTGATCATCTCGCTCGGCCTGCTGGTCGACGACGCCATGATCGCCGTCGAGATGATGGTGAAGAAGATGGAGGAGGGCTGGAACAAGTTCCGCGCCGCCACCTACGCCTACACCTCCACCGCGTTTCCGATGCTCACCGGCACGCTGGTGTCGGTGGCGGGCTTTCTGCCCGGTGGGATTCGCCAAGAGCGGCGCCGGTGAATACTGCTTCACGCTGTTTGCCGTGGTGACCATCGCGCTGCTGGTGTCCTGGGTGGTGGCGGTGATCTTCACGCCCTACATCGGCGTCGCGGTGCTGAAGGAGCAGCCTGCCGGGCGAACGTCCATGCGCATGCCGAAGGCGCGATGACGGCGCGCGGTTTCGCCGGGTGCTCACCGAAGTCGCTGGCGAATCGCGGCTGGGTGGTCGCCGGCACCGCGGGCGCGTTCGTGATCGCGGTGATCCTGTTCGGTTTCGTGCAGCAGCAGTTCTTCCCGTCCTCGAGCCGGCCCGAGCTCATGATCGACCTGCGCCTCGCGCAGAACGCGTCCATCGCGGCGACCGAGGCCGAAGGTGCTGCGCTTCGAGAAAGTCCTGCTCGGCCGATCCGGACATCGATTCCACAGCTTCTACGTGGGCTCGGGCGCGGTGCGCTTCTATCTACCGCTCAACCAGCAGCTCGAGAACGCCAACTTCGCGCAGGCCGTGGTCATCACGAAGAGCTACGAGGTGCGCGACGCGGTGCGCGCGCGGCTCGGAGAAGGTGCTGCGCGGAAGACTTCGGCACGCTGATGGCGCGCGTCGAGCCGCTGGCGCTCGGGCCGCCGGTGGACTGGCCGCTGCAGTACCGCGTGAGCGGGCCGGACGTGCGTGGCGTGCGCGCCATCGGCCGAAACCGTGGCCGCCGACGCTGCGCGCGAACGCCAATACGCGCGTGGTCAATTTCGACTGGAACGAGATGACCAAGGCAGATGCGCATCCGCGTGGACCAGGAAAAGGCGCGCCAGCTCGGCGTCAGCTCCGAGCAGGTATCGCGCTCGCTGGCGTCCGCGCTCTCGGGCCGCACAGTCACGCAGTTCCGCGACGACATCTATCTCATCGACGTGCAGGGCCGCGCCCAGGCGCGCGATCGCGGCGATCTCGCGCATATGCGCGATCTCGAAATCGGCATCGCTCGGCGGCAACTCCGGTGCCGCTCGCGCAGATCGCGACGTTCGAATACGGCCTCGAGGAAACCGTGATCTGGCGCCGCAACCGGCTGCCGACGATCACCGTGCAGTCGAAGGTGCGCCGACGGCCTCACGGCCGCGACGGTGACCAAACAATTCGAAGAAGCCGCATCGAGGATGCTCATGGCCAAACTACCGCCGGGTTATCGCATCGAGATCGGCGGCGCGGTGGGCGAGAGCGCCAAGGGCTCGGCGTCCATCATGGCGGTGATTCCGGTGATGTTCATCCTCATGCTGTTCATCCTCATGCTGCAGCTGCACAGCACGCAGAAGCTGCTGCTGGTGATGCTCACGGCGCCGCTCGCCATCATCGGCGTCACCGATCGCGCTGCTCGATCAGCAACCGGCCGTTCGGCTTCGTGGCCATGCTCGGCGTGTTCGCGCTCGTGGGCATGATCATCCGCAACTCCGTGGTGCTGATGGCGCAGATCAAGGAAAACGAAGACGCCGGCATGGAACGCGGCGCGGCGATCGTCGATGCCACCATGCATCGGCTGCGGCCCATCCTGCTGACCGCCGCGGCCGCCATCCTCGGGCTCATTCCCATCGTCAGCGAAGTGTTCTGGGGTCCGATGGCCATCGCGATGATGGGCGGGTTGTTCATCGCCACCGTGCTGACGCTGATCTTCCTGCCGGCGCTGTACGCGAGCTGGTATCGCGTCGCAAAGGCAGCGGTCGCTTGACGAGACTACGGGCGCGGCGAGCGCCATGCCCGAGTCGGTACCGTGCCTGATCGGTCATCCGCGATCGGCGTCGATCGCCTGCAGATAGTCCTGCGCCAGGTTCGACCAGCGGAAATCGGTCGATGCGCGTGCGCGCCGGTGGCGCGCCGCTGAACAAGTGTCTTCTCCAGCGCCTGCGCGATGCCGTCGATGTCGGCGGGTTCGACGCAACGCCTCGCGCCGCTGTCGGCGAGCAATTCGTGCAGCGCGTGCATCGCGCGGCGCGAGCGCGAGGATCAGGCCGGCCGGCGGCCATGTAGTCGTAGATCTTGTAGGGCGTCGGAATAGGTCATGTGTTCGCTGACCACGGCGAGCAGCACGTGCGCACGCTGCAGCTCGGCGAACAACGCGGCGAACGGAATGCGCGGCCGCTCTTCGATGAACTGCTCGAGTCCGGCCTCGCGAATGCGTTGCCATTCGGCGGCGCGGCAGCGCGCCGTAGGTCGTCACGTGGATCGGGCGCTCGCGGATGGCGCTGCTCAGGCGCTCGACGGCGCGCAGCAGCGGCACGCAGCGAGCGGCTGCCGTAGATCTCGCCGGCGTGCACGATTTCGATCGGCCCGTCGGCGGCGGCGCGTGCGTGCGCCGGCGCCGCGTCGAAGCCATTCGGCATCACGAAGTTCCGCGCCGCGGCGCGCTGCGGAAAAGATTCCTCGAACCAGTCGCGCATGCTCGGGGTGTTGAGCACGCGCGCCGCGCTGCGCCGCACCAGGCGCGCCTCGATGCGGCGCGCCAAACCACTGCGTGAATCCAGCCGCGGTGCCATTCGCGGCCAGTCGTAGGCGCTCCACGGATCGCGATAGTCGAGGATCAGCGGCCAGCGCAGTCTGCCGCGCGACGCGCGCGCCGGCGATCAGCGCGGCGTGCGGCGGCGAGGTGGCGATGACGATGCCGCGCGGCAGTTTGGCGGCGACTTCGAGCGCCTTGCGCGTGGCGGCGCGCGCCCAGAAGTACTCCAAGCCCACGGGCGCGAGCATCCGGCGCAGCAGTGCATTGGCGATGTCGGCGCAGGATGCCGTCGCGCCCGTGAGCGGCACTTCGAACGGCGCGGCGACAGCGATGCACGCGTGCCGGCGACGCGGCAGCGAGTGGTCATCCCGGCCGTGCGGCGATTCGCCGATGTCATTGGTGATGACGTGAACGTCGAATCCCATGCGCGCGAATTCGCGCGCCAGGAAGCTGAAGCGCTTGGCGCCCACCAGCGGGCTCGGCGCGAAGTAGATACGACACGATGAGCAGCGGTGGCGCTTGCGCTCATGCGGCTTTCCGGCGCAGGATGGCGCGCATCACATAGCCGTATTCCTCGCGCAGGATGATTCGCGCGGCCGATCGCATACACCAGCGCGAACGACGGCGAGCGCCCGCGCAGCATGCCGAGCGATGCCGTGCGGGCAGGTACAGCTGCGTAGGCGTGCATGCGCCGCCAGCGCGACCAGCGATGCGGCCAGCGCCAGCCCGAGCTTGCTCCACTGGCACAGTTCCGACAGCGGCAGGTTGATAGCGCTTGAGCACGCGCGATCGCCAGGTAGATAGACGTCCAGGTCTGCCCGATCGACCAGCCCGAGCGTCGGGCCCCACAGGCCGAACTTCGGCATCAGCGCGACGATGAGTCGCGGCATTGATGACGAGCGCGATGAGATTGGCGTGCGCGAACGAGGCGTTGTCCTCGACGCCGCGCAGCGGCGTCGAGAACTGGAAGCACTGCCGCACCATCAGCAGCAGGAACACCTGGAAGTAGGGCGCGGCCGCGACGTACGCGTCGGTGAACAGCAGGCGCACCAGCGGCTCCGCGAAGTAGGTGAGCAGCAACCAGGCCGGGCAGATGGCCGCGAAGATCAGCACCTGCGCGCGCTTCCACAGCAGCAGGCCCTGCGCGCGGATCGCGCTGCGAGCGCTTGACCATGTCGGGAAAGATCACATCCGGCCAGCGCGCCCTGCACGATGTTGACCAGCGGCACCTGGTAGGCCGCGGTGGTGTAGATCGCCAGCGGCACGGGCCCCATCTGGTTGGCCACCACCACCTTGCCGAAGTCGTTGAGCTTGTAGAGCACCGAGCCCGCGCCGAGCGGCGCCACCAGGCGGATCTGCTCGCGCATCGCCTGCCGAGTCCCAGCGGAACACCAGCAGCCCGCGCGCGCCGCAGCCACACGTAGATCCACAGATTCTTCGAGCGCCTCGGCGCACACGATGGTGACGAAGATCATTTGCACGTCGCGCAGCCAGTAGCGTGGCGCGCTAGCAAGCGTGCGCGAGCCGCCAGACGGTCACGGCCAGCGTATAGCTCATGACCTGCAACGACTGGCGGTGCGCCAGCCAGTACGACACCAGCACTTCGAGATTCAGGAACAGGAATACGTACACCGCGAGCAGCAGCCACGCGTGTCGCGATCTCCGGCGGCACGATCCACGCGGCGCAGCACCACGACCACCAGCGCGCTCACGACGCCGACCGCCAGCATGAGCAGGCAGGTGTTGGTGATGTCCACCGGCTGGCGCTCCGGCGATGCGCGCGATCAGGTAGTTGAGATTCGCGCTCAAGCGCGAACCCGGCCGAGCGAGGTGATGAACATGGCGGTCGCCATGAACTGCCGGTAGCGGCCGTACTCGGAGATCTCGAGCAGGCGCACCAGCAGCAAGTGGACTCAACAGCGCCAGGGCCTGATTGAGCAGAGCGCGCGCTGGCGAGTACGGCACCTCTCGAGACGAATGAACTCATGCGGTACGGGATTCTAGGAGCGGTCAAACCGCCGCACTGTCGGACAAGGTAAGGAGCGGCCTACATCAACGCCGGTACTTCGATCCCGACCGAAACCGGAGCGCTCCTAAAGTCGCTTTACCGGCGCGTCTGGTCCTAAATTGCGCCCATGAAAGGCAGAGCAGCCGAAGCCAGTCGACTGAGCGCTACATCGCAGACCGGCGAGGCAACACTCCACTCGTATCCATCCGAGATCACGGTCGATTCCCGGTACTGCGCGTCTCGCGCATGATCGAGCTCATGGAGCTGCGCGGCAGCGCCGGCTCCATGAAGCTCGCACCTGCAGTCGATGGCGGAATCTTCGGTCGCGTCGATGGCAATGAACGTGACGCATGTCGCCCCAGCCGACGTCACCGTCGGTGGCATGCTGACGATGCGGCGGCGGCTCCATGCGGCGAGTCGCGGGCCGATTGCATCGCTTCAGGATCAATGTCTTCGACGAATCGGGATTGATCGGCAGCGCCGAGCACACGCGCGCCGTCATGAACGAGCGACGATTGCTAGCCAAGTGCGCGGCGTCGCGCCGACCGGCCGACTCGCACGCTGTGCTCGATGCGCCGACTGGTTGCGCGGTGGAACCACAGGGACGTAGATGCCGAGCGCGGCGAACGACGAGCGCCGCGACGACGCGCACCCATCTCATCGGCACGCGCTTGATCAACGCATCGCCGAGATACACCACCGGCACGTTCGGCCAGCATCATGCCGATCGTGGTGCCGAGCACCACCCAGACGATCGAATGGAACTGCGCCGCGAGCGCCACGGTCGCGATCTGCGTCTTGTCGCCCATCTCGACCAGGAAGAACGCAACCAGCGGTGGTCAGGAACACGCCGAAGCGCGGTGCGGTCGCGGATTCATCGGGCGGCGAGTCGGGGATCAGCGTCCACGCCGCCATGGCGAGGAACGACAGCGCCGAGGATCCAGCGCATCGCGTCGGCGCCGATGCAGCTGACTCAACCAGCTGCCAACGGCGCTCGCGAACGCGTGATCTTCGCGAGCGTGGCGACGAAGATGCCGAGCACGATGGGAACGGGCTTGCGGAAGCGCGTCGCCAGCAGCAAGCGCCAAGCAGTTGTCTGGTCTCCCGTGATGACGCGCCGGAGTAGCAGGGTCGCGCCTAGCGCGACTTCGGGCCAGTCGCCGGTGCCTGCGAAACCGAGAGCAAAGGTCCGGTTGTGGCGCATGATTTGTTAGTCCCAACGGCCCGTGCGGCTCAAGCCATTGATTTGATTGGCGCTCCCAACCGGATTCGAACCGGTGTTACGGCCTTGAGAGGGCCATGTCCTGGGCCTCTAGACGATGGGAGCGTCTAGAACAGGCGGGTCCAGAATCGAGCGCGGTAGTATATGCGCCGCTTTTACCCTGCCAAGCGGAACTTTGAAGACTTGAACGACGTCTCCCCTCGATCCGGCCAGCCGGCCGAAAGCACGCATCATCCCCCGTGCCGAACATTCCATATCGCGCTGCCGCGATCTCTCCCAATGCGCTGCGCGTGCTGTACCGGCTGCGCGAGGCGGGCTACGAAGCCTTTCTGGTGGGCGGATGCGTCCGCGACCTGCTGATCGGCATCACGCCGAAGGATTTCGACATCGCCACGAGCGCGCTGCCGGAAGAGGTCAAGCGCACGTTCCGCAACTGCCGGCTCATCGGCCGGCGCTTCCGGCTGGCGCACGTGTTCTTCGGGCGCGAGATCATCGAGGTCGCCACGTTCCGCGCCATGAGCGCGCCGGAGGTCGGCGAGGAAATCCCGAGCCTGCCGCGGCCGATCTCGACGATGACGTCGACGACGAGCTGCTCGACGACGATGACTGGACGACGAAGATGACGAGACCGACGAGAGCCTGGTGCTCGCCGAGGCCGGTCCGCACCAGACGGGCTTCCGCCGCAGCTCGCCGCTGCGCGAGTCGCGATCGTTCGCGCCACGCGGGCGCCGGCGACGACGATGACGAAGACCGCGTCACCGACGAGCACGGCCGCATCCTGCGCGACAACGCCTACGGCACCATCGACGACGACGTGTGGCGCCGCGATTTCACCGCCAACGCGCTCTACTACAACATCGCCGACTTCTCGATCTGGGACTACGCGGGCGGTGTCGAAGACATCGCCGCGCGGCGCCTGCAAGCTGATCGGCGATCCGGCCACGCGCTATCGCGAGGATCCGGTGCGCATGCTGCGCGCCGCGCGCTTCGAGGCGAAGCTCGGCTTCACGCTCGACGGCGAGACCGGCACGCGCGATCCGCAGCGCTGCGCGAGTTGCTGGGCAGCGTGCCGCCGGCGCGGCTGTTCGACGAGACGCTCAAGCTGTTCCTCACCGGTCACGGCGCGATGAGCCTGGTGGTGCTGCAGCGGCACGGGTCTGCTGGCGCGAGCTGCTGCCGACGGTGGCGAGCGTACCTCGACCGTCATCCGGACGGCGCCGTGTCGCGCGCTGCTGCGACAGGGACTGGTCAACACCGATCAGCGTGTGCCGCCGGCAAGCCGGTGACGCCGACGCTTCCTGTTCGCGCTGCTGCTGTACGGGCCGATCGCCGAGATCATCGAGAAGCAGCCGCAGGAGAAGTGGCACGACATCGGCACGATTGTCGATGCCGTGGATCGCGCGGCGCGCGGCGCGCAGGGCGCATCTCCATCCCGAAGCGCTTCTCGCTCGGCGTGCGGGAGATGTTCGCGGCGCAGCCGCGGCTCGAGCAGCCGCGCGGCGCGGCGCGCGCTGCGCATGCTCGAGCAGCCGCGCTTCCGCGCCGGCTTCGACCTGCTGCTGCTGCGCGCGCGAGATGGGCCTGGCCTCGCGCGAGCTCGCCGGACTGGTGGACGCAGGTGCAGGAAGTCTCGCAGACCGATCGCGATCGCATGGCCGATGCGCTGGCGCCGCAGCAGCGCCCGGCAGGTGATGGTGGCGGTGCACGCCGTGGCCCGCGCCGCCGGCGACGGCGGGTCGCGGACGCGCACCCGCGGCCTCATGAACGCCGCAGCGGCCGAGGTTGCGTGCGACGGCACGCTGCGCTGGCTGCCGGCCTACGTCGGCGTGGGCAGCAACCTCGGCGGATCCGCGCGCGCAGGTGCGGCGCGCGCTCGCAGGCGCTCGGCCGCCTGCCGCGACACGCGCGCTGATCGTCAGTTCGCCGCTGTACCGCACCGCAGCCGCTCGGCGACGTGGTGCAGCCGGCCGTTCGTCAACGCGGTGGCCGGCCTGCTGACGCAGCTCGACGCCGGAAGACCTGCTGGCGGCGCTGCGCGCACTCGAAGCGCAGCTCGGCCGCGAGCCGCCGCGCGAGCGCTGGGGTCCGCGCGTCGATCGATCTCGACCTGCTGGTGGTCGGCCGCGAGACGCGCGCGCACCGAAACGCTGACGCTGCCGCATCCCGGGCATCGCCGAGCGCGATTTCGTGCTCTATCCACTCGCCGACATCGCGCCCGATCTCGAAGTCCCGGGCTCGGACGCGTCGCGGCAGCTGCGCGAGCGCGTGGCCAACCGCGGCATCGAGCGCTGTGAGCGCACCGGAGAGCGAAACTCGCGGACGGCAGCACGTGCCGCGCGCACCGGCCCGACGTGCCGCCGCAGCGCTACATCGTGGTCGAAGGGCCGATCGGCGTCGGCAAGACCAGCCTCGCGCGGCGGCTGGCGGAAGCGCTCGAAGCGGAGCTGGTGCTCGAGCAGGACGCGCAGAATCCGCTTCCTCGAGCGCTTCTATCGCAATCCGAAATCGGGCGCGCTGCCGGCGCAGCTCTTCTTCCTGTTCCAGCGCGCGCAGCAGCTCGGCACGCTCAAGCAGCAGGACCTGTTCGCGCCGCGGCGCGTCGGCCGACTATCTGTTCGAGAAGGACCGGCTGTTCGCGCGGCCTCACGCTCGACGCCGGCGGAGATGGCGCTGTACGAGCAGGTGGCCTCGCGCCTCGCCGGTGGATCCGCCGAAGCCCGACCTCGTGGTCTACCTGCAGGCGCCGGTGGAGACGCTGCTGCAGCGCATCGCCAAGCGCGGCATCTCCTACGAGAGCCGCATCGATGCGCGCGTACCTGACGCGGCTCAACGATGCCTACGCGCGCTTCTTCCACGAGTTCGACAAGCGCGCCGCTGCTCGATCGTGAACGCGGCCAACATCGATCCGGTGCAGAACCAGGCCGATTATCGAGGAACTGGTGGGCGCGATCCGGCGCATGAAGAAGGGCCGCATGTACTACAACCCGCTGCGCCACGGTACGATCTTGACGCGCTCGAGGGGTCACTTGTACACACATCTGCGAACAACGCGATTCGACGCGGCCGCCGGTCATCGCTGGGCACGCTCGACAAGATGAAGCGCGAGCGGCGAGAAGATCGCGTGCATCACCTGCTACGACGCGAGCTTCGCGGTGCTGCTGCGACAACGCCGACGCCGATCTCGTGCTGGTGGGCGATTCGCTGGGCATGGTGCTGCAGGGCCACGACACCACCGTGCCGGTGACCATGGACGACATCGTCTATCACTGCAAGGCGGTGGCGCGCGGCCTGCACCGGCCGTTCCTCGATGGCCGACCTGCCGTTCGCGAGTTATCCGACGCGCCGACATCGCGCTGGCGAACTCCGTGCGCCTCATGCAGGAAGGCGGCGCGGAGATGGTGAAGCTCGAGAGCGGCGCCGGCCAGCTCGAGATCGTCGAGTTCCTCGCGCGCCACGACATCGCGGTGTGCGCGCACCTGGGCCTGAAGCCGCAGTCGGTGCACAAGACCGGCGGCTTCCGCGTGCAGGGCCGCGAGCGAAGCGGCCGCCGAGCAGCATGCTCGACAGCGCCAAGGCGCTCGGAGTCGCGGGCGCCGACATCGTGCTGCTCGAATGCATTCCCTCCGAGCTCGGCAAGCGAGATCACCGAGGCGCTGCGACGTGCCGGTCATCGGCATCGGCGCGGGCCCGGACACCGACGGCCAGATCCTCGTGCTCTACGACGTGCTCGACATCACCTCGGGCCGCAAGCCGCGCTTCGTGAAGAACTTCATGGACGGCGCCACGTCCAATCTCGACGCGCTGCAAGCGCTACGTCGAGGCGGTGAAGACAGAAGAGCTATCCCGCGCCCGAGCACGAATTCCATGCGTGAAGGCTCGTCGCCGAGACCGATGCTGACCGCGACGACGATCGCCGCCGTGCGCGAGCAGGTGTCGCGCTGGCACGCGGCAGGCGAGCGCGTGGTGTTCGTGCCCACCATGGGCAACCTGCACGCCGGGCACGTGAGCCTCATCGAAGCGCGCGCGCTGCACGGCGACGCGTTTCGTCGCCAGCATCTTCGTGAACCCGATGCAGTTCGGGCCCAACGAGGACTTCGCGCACTATCCGCGCACGCCGACGCAGGACGCGAAGCATGCTGGCGACGCGGGCTGCGATCTCATGTTCATGCCGGAGGTCGGCGAGATCTATCCGAACGGCGCCGACCAGGCGACGCGCGTGGAAGTGCCGGGCATCTCCAACATCCTGTGCGGCGAATTCCGGCCCGGGCATTTCGAGGGCGTGGCGACCGTCGTCGCCAAGCTGTTCCACATCGTCGATCCGGACGTCGCGATTTTCGGCGAGAAGGATTTCCAGCAGCTCACCGTGATCCGCCGCATGGTCGCGGACCTGTGCCTGCGCGTGGAGATCGTCGGCGCGCCGACGGTGCGCGAGGCCGACGGCCTCGCGATGAGCTCGCGCAATCAGTATCTCGACGAAGCGCAGCGCAAGCTGGCGCCGGCTATCTACCGGCCAGCTGCAGCAGGCGGTGGCGGCGCTGCAGTCCGGCGTGCGCGATTTCGCGCAAGATCGAAGGCGCGGGCGCGCGCCGCGCTGGACGGCGCGGGATTCCGCACCGACTATTTCAGCGTGCGCGATGCGCAGATCGCTGGCGCCGGCGCAGCGGATACGAAGCAATTCGTGGTGCTGACCGCGTCGCGCGCCTCGGCAAGGCGCGGCTCATCGACAACATCCAGTTCGGCGCGAGGTGCAATAACCACCGTGCCCATAGCAATGCGTAACTGAACGAAGCAGC
>ERZ1370068.8186-contig-7060_pt1 | contig 45996 bp, 66 predicted proteins | sample MGYA00561227_ERZ1370068 | MGnify/ENA primary metagenome ERZ1370068 (study PRJEB38410, sample SAMEA6850437) | metagenome | study: Metagenomic assessment of the ecological functions of the soil: analysis of the soil microbiota associated with the... | reverse complement strand
CAGTGATTGCGCAGGCGCCGGACACCGCGCCGGCTCCAGACATCGGCAGCGGCTCGAAATAATCGCGGTACCCGAAGGCAAATAGATCGTAGCCTGCACCGCGCGTGCGGTTCTCCCGCGACTGCGTAGCCTGCCGCCGGTATCGGGCGCGGGATGTCGGATCGTATCGATCGCGCGCCGACGCGCCATTTTCGCTGTGTCGCCATCGTGTAGAAGGCGTTGAAGTCGCAGGTTATCACGTGAACACGCTGTTCCCTGATTTGAGCGTTCCAAACCGTTCCGTCGGCAGCAGTTCATATCGCGCTCGAGCTGGTCGAGGATCTGTTATGCGATCAATGACGCCTTTGCGCTACCGCTGATGCCGGAGGCATGGCAGCCGATCAGATGATGTTCCGCCATCGTCATGAGACTTCAGAACTTAAATTATGATCGGGACGGCGCGATCGACTATCGACGCGATAAGAGATCGGCTGGTATTAGCTACTCGAGTGGCTGATTTGCTCACGCGCTGGAGCTGGCGAAAATGAATACGCGAGCGTTCAGCCGCTCGGCATGAAGACGGCGCGTAGTCATCATGGCGCAGGTACTGCCGCACCAGCGCGGCTGCCATCGCTTCGTCAACGAGCATTACAACCAGGATCGGTGGTCGATCGCGGATCTATGCCTATCCAACCTCGATCACGTGCAGATCGCGGTTCAGGCGCCGGTGCCTGAGTTCGAGCTGGGCCAGAGCAAGGCGTCAACAGGCGGCAACAACTGTTGACGTCAGCCAGTCGCGGGGCAGAGGGTCTGTTATGCTACAGTGGCAGTTTTTCGCGACGGTTGATGCGCGTCGCCGGCGACGATCCACACACGGTACAGAATGCTGAGCCTGGATCGTTGTCGATACATTGTCTTCGGCGCTCGCATGTCCCGTGGTCAAGCCGATGGATACCAGCCCGAGGATTCGTCACCCCGTTGGGACGGGTGTCTCGGCCGCGTGGCCTGTCGAGTACGAACGGTTATTTCGGCGTGATGGATCGTTATCAGCGTGACGTCGAGCTGAGCCACACGCAGCTCGGCGAGTCGATCAGTCATCACGTGATCGCGGCACTGGACGATCGATTTCCGCTGACATAGCGAGCAGTGATCGATCGCGCGGCGATTTATGTCGCGCGACCGCAGCCAGCGGATCGGAACTGACCAGTATCGATCGCGCTGTTGGAACTGTTGCTCGCTGGCATCCAGCCATCTCATTTCGGTCGCTCGTGTCAGGGGCTGCGCCGTCGCACGCTGCCGGGCGCTATTCCGACTTCGAAGATCTTACGGGCGGTGCGGCACAGCACGGGCGCGGCGATCATCGTCGCCGCGATCGCTATGCCTATGACGAGACGATCGTTGCGGCGGAATCGACATTGATCCGACGATCAATGACATTTAGCGGAAAAGTGGGCCTGCCGTTATCTCGACGGCCAGCAGCTTTCGCCGCCGATCGAACTGGAATGAGGAGAGGAAGCTGCCTGCATCGCGGATATGTTCGCGCGAGTCCCCACGGCGCGCTGACATGCCTGCCGTCGTTCGCCCGACGGCAGGCCTGGCAGCGGCGAACGCGGCGGTCGACGCCTATGCCGACGGCGCTGTGACGGCGGGGTGATTCGACGCGCGAACGGCGCTCGCGTCCGCTTTGAGCGGCATCCGGCGCGGGTCAACGGCCAGGGCGCCGATCACCACACAGTTCAGTCGACGCAGCATCGTCAGTTTCAGCCCAACTGCTGACTGCGACGGCAGTTACGATTGACGCGGTGAAGCTGTGGACGGTCGCTACCGGCGCCCTGCAGCGCACGCTCACTGGCGTCACGGATCTCGCCAGCCTGCCGCCTGCTGGCAGGGCGGATATTTCCGGCAGTTGACGGCACGATCTCGACGCGGAATCCGTCCCCGGCAGCCATCTGCATCGCTCGAGACACCTGAGCGCGGAGAACGTCTGCGACGGCTGATCACGGTCACATTTGCTGGTCGATGAACGATGGTCGCTGCCGCCGACGGTCGGTTACACGGTCGTACAGGTCGATTCGACGGCGATACTGCCGCGAAGGATCCTCACGGCTGTCTGGGACGATCTGCACGCCGACCGGTCCGGTCGACGCGCTGAATGGCATCGCGTACTTCGCCCGGATGCGCTCACCACCAGCCGACCACGCGTGACCCGCGCAGCCTATCTGCGGGCGATCGCGATGACTGCCGTTGGACTGGTGCGGATCCAGGAATGATCGTGCCGTCTTGCGATATGGTCAAAGCGGCGGACGACAACACGGTGAAGCAGCCCTGAGCTGCCGATCGGCGATGTCAGCTGGAGGCGCACGTCAAGCGCGGGATGGACAGTTCACGCTCGCCACGCGGGCGTCGTCATTTGCCGTTCACGGACGGTGCCGTGGTCAAGACGATCACGAGTCCGCAGCGACGTCGCCTGAACGGCAGCTGGCGCCGATGGCGGCGACAACAGTGAAGCTTCTCGATCGCCAGAGCGGCGTCGCTCACCGGACACACGAGGCTGCGAAATGCCGCCTTCTGAATCGATATCTTATTCGCCCGGTTCGAGCTGGCCACGTCAGTTCTGGGCGCGTGTTCAATCTGGCTACTTCGAACCGGCGGTGGTTGTAAGATATCGATCGCGTACCATCGGAATGCATGACTGGTATTTGTTGCACGATGCGACAGTATCTGCAGTTGCGCGTATCAGCGCGCGATCGATGCGGGGTCGCCGCCAGTCGGTGAGTGCATATGCCGTTGTGACTGAACGAAGAGATCGCGAATAACGATGCAGATCAATGCCACCGCCGGCTCAGAGCTGCTGCCGGGGTCACCAGATAGACGTCCCAGCACGCACGCGCGCCGAGTACGTTTATCGCGATGCCGCTGAGCAAGACCGCGAGGGAATGAGGCAATCGCCATCTTTCTCGTAGCAGCGCCAGCCGTAGTTCTCCATTCGATGATGACGATCTCCCAGCCGTCCTTTGTTTATGTCGCCAGCTTGAACACCAAATGAAATATTTATATGCCACGCGTAGATCTCCATTCATTCGTGCAGTTGGCGCAGAACGGATTGGCGGCATATGTCGATGCAGAATGGTTAGTCCTGACGTTCTGGCGCGTGATTCAGTGCGGTCGCCGTCTGACGCCGTCGCCGATAGATATTGTCCGGAACCGAAGGCGAAGTTGCTGCCATTGCACTGAAGGCGAGCGGCGCGGATCGCCGGACGCGGATCGAAGATTCAACCGCATGACAGCAATTCAGTGACCACGCGTAGCTCACAGCGAGTCAGCGGCGGCGGGAAAGCCAAGGCCGAAGTTGCCGCGTTATCGCGAATTGCAATACCGATACGAGCGTCGTCGCTGGGTTGGTGCGTCTGGGTTATGAGATGCCGCCTCAGATATAATCAGCGAAAGTTGTTGCCAGGCGCCTGAAGAGGTCACGTACCGAACGACAAGTAATCACGAGAGCGCGCTGATCGCTTGTTCTCTGCATCGCCGCGATTCGCCATGCCACATAGCGCCCGCCAGGCCGCGCGACGCGCACGCGAAGCTGAGCAATTCTGCTGGCAGGGCTGCGCATGGCGCATTCCGCCGTGATTTTCCGGGCGCGGCGCACAGGGGACGCCATTGAAGCGCAGCACGATCGTACACAGTGGTGACGCCGCGCTGAGCCGACAGACAGACACATCGGTCAGCGTGGCAAAGTTGACTCAGCCGCCACTGCGCACCATGCGCGATCGATGATATCGCCCGCGCTTGTGAATGACGACATCCAGCCAGTCGCCCTGCGCGAAGGACGACGCGCGGTGGCCGATATGATGCCTGGCAGCGGTTATCGATTATCTTTCAGATGGTGGCCGCAGTCGCCGCAGGATTGACGCCGCGCGCGCGCCGCAGTACACGGTCGCCGGCATCTGCGAATCCTCAGGCCGTGGCGTGTAGTTGCCTCATCGGTGTCCGCAGCCGCCAGGGTCATCACCTCGCCTAAAGGTGCCGCCAGCCGCAGTTCTGCCCTCTCGATTTATCGTCCTTCCCAGGTTGTCTGATCTGCAAATACCCACAGGGCTCATCGTTTTGGTCGACACCACGCAGCCCGCAGAGGCGACCGGCTTGAGTGCGATCGCGGCGGGATGGAGCAGTCGGCGCCGAGCGTTGACGTCGATGCGCGATTTACAAAATCGCCGACGTTCCGCGTGATTCTGCGATGCTGCCGCCGTCGCCGATTAGGCCGTCCGGCCCCGAAGGCGTTGCCGTGCCGTGTTGCGGTTCGTGTATGGCTGATTACGCGAGATCGGGGCGTCGACCTGGTCGGTCCGCCATCGGTTTGAACCCGAGATGGGAGATCAGCGGGCGGTTGTTAATCCTGCGCGCGTAGCCAGCGAGATGATGGAGTCCGCGAGCGTTTCCTCGCAGCAGAATACGCGATCTGATGACCGGATTCCGGGGCCATGCTCAGATGATGGCGTTTCAACATGACCAGCGCATTACGTGCGGCGCCTGAGCAATATCGACCGGGAACGAGAAGGTGAGATTACGATGCGATCGACCGCGATGCGCACGTTGCCTGTCGCGAGTCTGCGCCGGCCATTGGGATCAGCTGTCTACGGCATGATGGCGATTCACGGCCGCGTCGAAAGTACCAGTTGCGCTGCGTCGGTGAGTCGACGCGATCGTCGATCAAACACAGTCTCGTGCGCGATCGGCATTACGATGAGCGTACAATCCTGATGCCGTCGCCGTCGCTAAATGACTGTCAGGCGTTGCTGCAGAGCAGCGAATATGCATGACGTTACCGCGACTGCAGATCTCGAGACTGTTCATTGGGCGATTCGCCTGCCATTGATTCCGCGATGGCGCCGTGGCAACCCTGAGCGATTACGGCACAACGCGTGCCAGCCCGCGATCGCGACAAGAAAGTAGTGCCCAAAAACGCGATATTACACACGCGCGATGCGCCTGAGATGGCAATTGGTCTGCGCTGGAAGGCGAGCGAAGCTGTGTGGATCGTACAGTGACGCGACTGATCTTCGTCGGCGTTGGGTCGCCGCGGAGTCGTAATGAGACGACGATCTGGCGCGGTTTCAAACGATCGTAACGCAGTTGCGATCCTCAGCCGACGCGCGAGATTTGCTAGATCTCGGGATGAGCCGGTTGTTTGTCTCGCAACACGCACGCTGACATCGGCAGCGCGGATCGGCAGGCTGCGATTCTTCCGGCAAATCATCGCCAGACTCGCGAGTGGGATACCAGCACGGCCGATTGAATCGAATGCCTGCATGGCGCCAAACGACGGCCAGGCGTCGCGCTCTCGAGCAGCAGTAGTTCGCCCGCGAGCCGCGAACAGAGATCAGCCGATTTGAAGCCGAAAGACATGCCGGACGCCGACTCCAAATTACTGGGCACATGGCGGTCGTGGTTATAATGCCTGGCCGAAGAAGTGCAGCCGCCGGGCCGTTTCGCGCCGCGGAATTACGTCGAGGTCGAGGTATTGCGGATCGCGCCGGGATTTCCGGCACGAGGTCGAAGACCTCCTTTGCTACGAACACGGCCTGACGAGAGATCGGCGTCTCGCGAGCTTCCGCGTCGAGCTGCGTGCCTCGCGCTTCGGTGATCCGCGTTGCCGCGCGCCTGCTCGCTTGATGGTCGCCGCGAGGTCTGCGTCTGGCGCAGGCGGCAGATACGCGTTCAGAATCGATGACGATGGCGACGCGCCGATCTGCGTCACTTCAGACCTGGGTCGCAGACGGCGTCGTTGTTCGCTCGACGAGTCTTCGACGCGCCGCGCTTTCACGCTGAGCGCTGCGGCAGCGCCGCAGCCGCCAGCTCGAGTGCTTCGCACGCAGTGCTGGCGCGAGCGCCGCAAACGCCAGCCGGTGTTCTGGAAGCGGGTGATTTGTTCTGCTCGCGATGGCAGAGGCAATTCTGAGGCCGGTCTACGATCCGGCGCGCGTAGGCGATCGCGCCCGGCACGAGCTCGCCCTCGATATCTCCTCGATCGCGCCGAGCGCGCGCCTGCCGCGTCTGCGGCATCCGCGGCTTCGCCCGACGTGACCGTGTCGGGCAAGCCACCGGTGCCGGCGCTGCAGGTGCACCGCATCGGCGCGATCGGGGAGATCATCGAGGGCGAGTCGTGCCGGGCGCGGGAAGTCGCCTACGCGCGCGCCGGATCGCCGCGGCTGGCGCCCGTGTGCGCCGGGTGCGCGATCTGCCCATCGCGGGCGAACGGGTGGACGCACGCTTCTTCCAGGCACCGGTCGGCCAGCCGATTGCCGGAGAAGACGCGCGGCTACGCTTCGCGCCGGAGCGCTGCGTGCAGGCGCTCGAAGCGGTGGCGACGCTGCCCTTCGAGCGCCGGCGTGAAAGCGCGAGCGCGGGCTGTTCGAGGCCTGCCTCGCGCCGAGCTTTGAACTCTGCGCGCGCAGCGTCAGCGTACTTTCGGCGAGCGCACGGTCGCGCGCATTCCCTGATCTCGCCCAGGGACACGCCGGTGCGTGAAGTCGAGCGTCGCCGTCGTCGGCGCCGGCACCATGGGCAGCGTGCATCGCGATCGCCTGCGCGGACGCGGGCCTCGCGCGTGACCGTCATCGGGAAGCCGACGAGCAGGCGCTTCGCGCGCGGTCTCGCGCGGCTCGACGAGCACCACGCCGGCGCGGCGCGCAAAGGACGGATCACCGAGGCGCAGGCGAAGCGAGCGACGCGCGCGGTTGCGCGGCACGCTCGACTACGCGGAGCTCGCGGACGCCGATCTCGTGATCGAGGCCGTGTTCGAGAGCATGGCGCTCAAGAAGGAGGTCTTCGCGCGCACTCGATCGCGTGTAAATCCGGCGCGATCCTCGCCACCAACACCTCGACCCTCGACGTGAACGAGATCGCCGCCGACGACGAAACGGCCCGGCGACGTGCGTCGGCCTGCACTTCTTCAGTCCCGCGAACGTGATGCGTCTGCTCGAGGTCGTGCGGCGGCGCACGCACGGCGCCGTGGACGGCTGGCGCGACCGCCATGGCTTCGCGAAGCGTGTCGGCAGGTCGGCGTCGTGTCCGGCGTGTGCTTCGGCTTCATCGGCAATCCGCACGTTCGCGCAATACCTGCGCGAGGCGAACCTGCTGCTGCTCGAGGGCGCGACGCCGCGAGCGGGTCGACGCGCGCCAGGCAGGGCATTCGGCTTCGTCTCGGACCGTGCGCGGTGTCCGACCTCGCGGGCTCTGGACGTCGGCTACAAGGTGCGCCAGGAGAATCCGCACAAGCCCGCCGATCCGCGCTACTGCCGAGTCGAGGATGCGCTGGTCGGAGGCCGGTCGTTACGGACAGAAGAATGGTCGCGGCTTCTACCGGCTACACGCCCGGCTCGTCACCAGCCGGAGAACGATCCGGAGGTCGAGACGCTCATCCGCAGCGAAGGCGCGCCGCCTCGGCGTGCAGGAACGCGCGATGCACCGACGAGGAGATCGTGCAGCGCTGCGTCTACGCCATGGCGAACAGAAGGCGCGCGGATCCTCGGCAGAGGGCATCGCGCTCCGCGCGGTCGACATCGACATCGTCGTATGCGTCATGGCTACGGCTTTCCACCGTTCCGAGGCGGACCGATGCTCTACGCCGACGAGGTCGGAATCGCGCGCGTGCGCGATGCGATCGCTCGCAGCTTCGCCGCAGCTCCAGCCCGGATTATGGTTACTGGAACGTCGCGCCGCTCATCGAAACGCTCGCGCGTGACGGCAAGCGCATTCAACGACGCGTAAGATATCACCGTTTTGAGACCTCACCTGTTCGTCCGCGCGCTTGATCTGCGCGGGCGCGACGCGCTCTAATAAACCTCCGTATCCAGCTCAGGGACCGCTGCGGCGGCGTCCCGCGAACCAATAACAAGGCGAGAGGATGCACCCAATATAGAACGGAGTCTCAGGGGATGCCCCCTCTATTTCTGTCTGCGGGCCGCGGTGGCGATCGTGACGCTGCTCTGCAGCGGCGCGGCCCTGGCGCTGGTCGACAGCGACGGCGACGGCATCGTGCGATCAGCAGGACAACTGCACACTCGTCGCCAATGCCGATCAGCGCGACACACGAACGGGGATTTCTACGGTAACGCTGTGCGATCCGGATCCTCAACGACGATCGCGTCGTGAACTTCACCGACCTCGGGCTGCTCAAACAGGTATTCTTCACGACCGATGCCAATGCCGATTTCGACGGCAACGGCCGCGTGAATTTCACCGATCTCGGCATCGCCAAGGCGGCATGATGTTCGACTATGCAGGGCCGAGCGGACTCGGCGACGAGCAACGCGCACATCGCGGTCAATCGCATCGCCTCGCGACTCACCTTCTCGTTCCCGGTCGGCCTGTACCAGGCGCCGCGACGACAACAGCGCGCTGGTTCGTGCATCGAGCAGGGCGGCATCGTGCAGAGCTTCCAGAACGTCGCCGACCGGGATCCACGACGACGGTCATCAACATCACCGATCGCGTGAACTGCTGCGGGGAAGCGGGATTGCTGGGCCTCGCGCTTTCACCCGGACTTTCCGCACACGCCGATCGTCTATCTGCAGCTACACGCGCACGGGACCGAATGGCAATACGCCGCTGGTCTCCTACATCTCGGAGTTCAAGAGCACCGATGGCGGACAGACGCTCGATCCCGAATTCGAGCGCCCGATCCTCACGCTCAATCAGCCATACACGAACCACAACGGCGGCAACATCGCCTTCGGGCCCGACGGCTATCTCTACATCGGCTTCGGCGACGGCGGCGACAGCGGCGATCCGCAGAATCACGCGCAGAACGTCAACGACCTGCTCGGCGACATGCCTGCGCATCGACGTCAACGTCACGGCGCCGACGAAGTACGCTATCCCGCCCGACGAATCCTTTCGCCGGTCATGCCAACTGCGCGGGCGGATGCCCCGAGATCTACGCGTGGGGTCTGCGCAATCCCTGGCGCTGGAGCTTCGACTCCGTGCACCGGAACCCTCTGGGCCGGCGACGTAGGTCAGGACAACTGGGAAGAGATCGACGTCATCGAGAAGGGCAAGAACTACGGCTGGCGCTGCTACGAAGGCCAGGTGACGTACAACACCAGCGGCTGCGGACCGATGAGCAACTACACGTTCCCGATTGCCGTGTGCAGCCACAGCCTGGGATTCGCCGTCACCGGCGGCTACGTGTACCACGGCACGCAGATACCGGAGCTGCGCGGCGTTCACGTCACGGCGACTACGGCACCGGCCGGCATCTGGGGCATCGACGCCAACCACGAACCGCTGCCGAACGTGCTCATCGACACACCGCGCGCGATCTCGTCCTTCGCGCAGGACCATGAACGGCGAGATCTATGTCGTCGACTACAACGCGGGCGGCTCTCTATCGCATCGATCGCGCACCGTGAGTGCGCGCGGAGTGAGCGAGCAGGGTCAACGCATTGCCCTGACTCCGATGTGTCAGCGCTGTCGCCGTGAAGCGACACCGGCGATACGCGGCGCTTGTGTCACGACATCTGCTGCGCTCTAATGGCGTCCCCTTGAGGATGTTGCGGCGCGGTGCCGCCGCGCGGAAAATCACGGCGGAGGGATGCGCCATGCACGAGCCCCGATTCATTTCCCTGCATAACAGGTTGCTCACGAGCTTCGCCGTGCGCGTCGCTGTTCTGTTGCGGCCTGGCGGGCGCACATGGTGGCGCGGACAGTCATGGCGAGCTGGCGCGGCGGCCGCTGTGCAAGAGACTTCGGCGATCAGCGCGCTCATCGCGCGTGCATCGCGCGTATCCGCGCCTGTCGTTCGAGATTGCCGGTCGGCCTCTTCCAGGCGCCCGGCGACAACTCGCGCTGGTTCGTCATCGAACAGGGCGGCATCGTGTCGCAGTTCCCGAACACGCCCAACCCAGCGGCCACGACGCTCGTGCTCGACATTACCGATCGCGTCGAGTGCTGCGGCGAAGCGGATCTGCTCGGCCTCGCGTTCCATCCCAGCTTTCCCGCCACGCCGCTGGCCTACGTGAGCTACACGCGCGTGGGACCGAATCCGCAGATTCCGCTCATCTCGTACATCTCCGGAGTTCCGGACGAACGGACGGCGGACAGACGCTCGACCCGCGTCCGAGCGTCCGCTGCTCACGCTGCGACAGCCGTACTCGAATCACAACGGCGGCAACATCGCGCTTCGGACCGGACGGCTATCTCTTACATCGGCTTCGGCGACGGCGGCTCGGGCGGCGACCCGCAGAATCACGCGCAGAACGTCCAGGACCTGCTCGGCTCCATTCTGCGCATCGACGTGAACGTTACACCGCCCGCCAGAAGTACGCCATACCGCCCACGAATCCGTTCGCCACGCACGCCAAGCTGCACGGGTGGATGTCCGGAGATCTACGCGTGGGGCATGCGTAATCCCTGGCGCTGGAGCTTCGACACGGCGACCGGCAAGCTGTGGGCCGGCGACGTCGGCCAGGACAACTGGGAAGAGATCGACATCATCGAGAACGGGAAAGAACTACGGCTGGCGCTGCTACGAGGGTCACGGTGGCCTACAACACCAGCGGTTGCGGACCGCAGAGCAACATACACGTTCCCCATCGCGGTGTACAGCCACTGAACGGCATCGCGGTCACGGGCGGCTACGTCCATCACGGCACACGCGTGCCGGTGCTGAAAGACGTCTATCCTCTACGGTGACTACGGCAGCGGCAGCATCTGGGGCATCCGGCAGCGGCAACCTGCAGCCGATCCCGGGCGTGCTCATCGACACGTCGTTCGCCATCTCTTCGTTCGACAGGATCGCAACGGCGAGGTGTACTTCCTCGACTACGGCGGCGGCGGCATCTACCGCATCGATCGCGCAGGTCGCCCTGAGCGCCGCGCGAATCGCTCGCCGCGCTACGGGCACGTTGGCGGCGGATACGGTCGCGTCGTTGCGGCCCGTATCCGAACGATCGTGCCGTCCGATGAGAACGCGATCGACATCTGCGGATCGAGGCCCCAGCCCGTCTCCTCGTCGTAGCGGGTGAGCTGCGCTGCCGTCGCTGACGCGCCAGAAGATGATCTCGGTGCGTGTAGCTCGAGCCGAGCGCGAGCATCGTCCCGTCGTTCGAGAAGGCGACCGCCTGCGCGAAGCCGTCCGTGTGCCGGTGAGCGTGCGTACGAGGCCGCCGCTCGCAACGTCGAACGAGCTTCACGTTGTCGCCGTAGCCGTTCTCGGCGGTCGCCAGCAGAGTAGCCGTCGTTCGAGAGCGCGAAATCGGCGAGGCCGTTGCTCTGCGGACTCGTGATCGTCTTGACCGACGCACCGTCCGTGAGGCGACGGAAGTTGATGACACCCGCGGTGTTCGCGAACACGACGAACTGTCCGTCCGGCGCTGAGATGCGCGCGCACCGGCTCCGGCTGTCCGGGCAGCGTCTTGAGCAACGCGCCAGTCGAGGCGCTCCAGAACTTCACGCGTGTTGTCGCGTCCGCCGCTCACGACCGTATCGCCGTCCGGCGCGATCACGACCACGGTGGATCCGCCGCGCTGTGTCCCGGCGAGGCGCGCGGATCACGTCGCCGTCGTCGTATTCCAGAGATAGATGCGCGGGTCACGCGTGTCCGGCGGCGGTGAGCCGCACGCCGCGGCAAGCATCCCGCCGTCGGGCGAGTACGCGATGCCAGTTCAGCACGTCGATCGGTCCGGTGAGCGTGTGCAGCTCGCTGCCGTTCGTCGACTTCCAGACCTCGCCGTGAGATCCTTCGCGGCGCGATGCGAAGGTCGAGCCGTCCGGTGCGAACGCGACCATGGTCACGGGCGCCGTGTGATGTGGCCGACCGTCAGCGAGCAGCGTGCCGTCGTTCGCGCGCCACTTGCGCGTATGACTGTCGAGGCCGCCGCCGTAGATCGTGCGTCCATTGGCCGTGATCGAGACCGTCTGGACGTTCTCCACGCTCGGATCCTCGAGCGTAGCGAATGAGCGCGCCGGAGGTTGGATTCCACAGTCGGATCGTGCCGTCCCAGCTACCGGAAGCCAGGAATCCGCCCCGCCCGGTAGCGACGGAGGCGACGAGATCCGTGTGACCGGTGAGGCTGCGCTGCAGGGCGCCGGTGGCGACCGTCCACAGCTTCACCGTGCATGTCGTAGCTGCCCGTCGCCAGGGTCTGGCCGTTGGGCGAGAAACGCGACGGTCGTCGACGAGGCTGGTGTGACCGGTCAGCGTCAGCAGCACTGCGCCGTTGACCACGCGCCAGATCTTTGCGGTCTTGTCGCCGCTCGCCGACGCGAGCAGCTTGCCGTTCGGCGACCAGGCGAGTCCGAGCACGTTGAACGTGTGCCCGACCAGCGTCTGCAGCAGCGCGCCGTCGGCGACGCGGAAGATCTCGATCCTGTAGCCCTTCGCCGCTGCGAGCATCGTGCCGTCGGGCGAGAAGGCGACGGCGAAGGAGACGGTCAGCGCGCCGTGGAACTCGCGTACGAGGCTGCCGTCCGCGATGCCGAAACAGCTTCACGGTCTCTCGTTTCCACCGAAGTTCGGCGTCGGCGGCGGAAGCGACGTACTGGCCGTCGGGTGAAACGGCGAGCCCTAGCACGCCGCGCCGTCGTCGCATTGATCGTGCGGATCAGATACGCCGTCGGAGCCTCGCCACAGCTTGATCGTCTCGTCATAGGCGCTGCCCGTCGCGAGCGTGTTCGCCGTCCGGCGTGATGATCGCGGAATTCACGCCCGTGTGACCGCCGCCCGACCAGACGAGGTCGGGCGCGCCGGCGAAGGCCGGCGACGCGACCGCGAGCAGCAGTGAGCGCACGGGCGCGCGCGGCAGCCCGACTGTATGGAGCGGCGACCGGAGACAGGATCGGCTGGACGCCGGGCGAGCAGCTTCATTGGTTCGACTCCTGAGTCGCAACACCGCAGATCGATACCGGTCAGTTCCGATCCGCTCTGCGATGGGTTCAGGCAGGCGGCCGCGCAGGCTCGCCCCGCGTCGATCACAGCTCGCTGATGTCGAGACCCGAAATCCTGTCGTCCGGCGTGAGCGACAGCGTGACGTCGAAGCGGCGTGTCGCCGGGATACGTGACGAGGTAGTGATAGACGCGATCGTCGCCGAGCTGCGTGCGCTCGAGCAGCTGCGACGTCCTTCGGCGCCGCGCGATCCTGCATGAGCGTCCGATAGCGGTCCATCACGCCGGGGAAGTAGCCGTTCGGCACGTACGAAAACTCTGGCAGGCCCGAGGCTGCCGAGACCGACCCGTCCCAGCAGGGTGACGAGGCGCGCAGTCACGTCAGGCTCGGTATCCGCGTGATCGGCTTGACCGCGACCGGTGCGAGCGCAGGATTGAAAGTTGCCGCAATGGCGTCGACGATGATCCCGAGGCTCGGCGTCGTCCAGGTTGCGTGAGCACGACGATGGTGAGATCGTCGCCGAGAAAACGCGCGATGTGCGTCTCGAAGCCCTGCCACGCGCCGCCGTGCCGTGTAGACGCTGCTGCCCGCGACTTCCTCGACACCCAGCCGAAGCCATAGCGGATAGGTGTTGCCGCTGTTGAGACGCACTGGCTCATAGACCTTGCGCCCAGCTCGCGGGCTTCAGGAGCGCGCCGGCGCGCAGGCCGCGATCCCACGCGATGTAGTCCTCGAGGCTAGAGATAGAGCGCGCCGTCTGCCGGTCGTGTTGATCGTCGGCGCCACCCAGTCCTGGTTCTTCAGCTCGCCGTTGACCAGCTGATAGCCGGCCGCAGCGGTGCGGCACGATGTCTGCCTCGCTGATGACGCGCGCCGTCTTCATGCCGAGCGGCCGTGAACACGCGCTCGCGCAGCAGGTCGCCGTAGAACTGCCCCGGCCTCGTGAATGACGATCCCGAGGAGCAGGTAGCCGGTGTTGCTGTAATTCCAGCGCGATCCGGGCGGGAACTCGAGCGGCAGCCTGTAGGCAACCTGCGCCAGCTGGTCCTCGCTGTAGTCGCGCCGATAGTCGATCGCGCCGTCCGTGTAGTTGGGGATGCCGGAGGTGTGCGTGAGCAGGTGGCGGATCGTGATCGGCCTGCCAGCTCTCCGGCGCATCCGGAAGGTAGTCGCGCACGGAGGCATCGAGCTCGATCCTGCCGTCCTCGACCAGCATCATCACGAGCGCGGCCGTGAACTGCTTGCCGACGGAGCCTGACTGGAACATCGTCTCGGCGGTCACGGGCACGGCGTGCTCTCGACGTTGGCGTAGCCGTAGCCCTGCGACTTCAACACCTTGCCCTTCTGTACGATGGCGACTGCGACGCCCGGGATGCGCTGGCGCGTCATCTCGCGCGCGCACGATCGCGTCGATGCGATCCGACAGCTCCGCACGCGCGATGCCGGTCGCCAGGGCCGCAGACGTCAGGATCACGGGAACCACGCGGTGCGTAGGCGCATCTATTTCACCTTCGAACGCCGCGGTTGGCTCGTCGAGCCGGCGCACTTCCTCGCCGATGATGCGCAGGCCGGCGCGGACGACGTCCGGCGCCTGCGCGTAGTGCACGCGAATGCACTGGGTGGCGATGCGGCCAGTCGCCTGCGAGCCCGGGGAAGAAGTGATGCCCCGGCAGCACCAGCACGCCGCGCGCCTTGAGGCGCTCGTACAGCACCTGGCTGCTCACCGGCAGTTCCGGAACCAGAGCCACAGGAACATCGAGCCTTCCGGATCGTGCAGGTGATACTCGAGTCCGTGCAGGGATTCGTGCAGCCACTGGACGGCCTGCTCGACGCGTACTGCGGTAGAAAGGCGCAATGATCTCGCGGCTGATGCGGATCAGCTCGCCGCTGTCGACCAGGTCCTGCACGAGCACGGGTCCGACGCTGCTCACGGCGAGATTGATCGTTGCAGTTCATGCTCGCGAGCGCATCGATGATCGGCTCGGCGGCGACGACGATCCTCGGTGCGCACGCTCGGCAGTCCCGAGCTTGGACGAGGCTGATGACAGAGGACGACGTTCTCGTTCCAGGAACGGCCGCGCCTCGCTGAAGATGATGTGCGGGAAGGGCGTGCCGTACGCACTGTCGATGATGAGCGGAACGCACGTGCGCGCGCGCGCGATCTCGATCCAGGTCGCACGATCTCGTCGTCGGTGAGGACGTTGCCGGTCCGGATTGCGTCGGACGCGACACGCAGATCGCGGTCCACGTCGGTCGCCGACTTCGAGGTGCTCGAAGTCCACGCGGTACTTGAAGCGACGATCCGCGAGGTGTTCGATCGCGCGGGCGCTCGGCGATGAACGGTTCGTCCGGCGATGCCGACGTCCGTGTAGCCGATGTACTCCGGCGTGAGCGGCAGCAGGATCTTCCGGTCCGTGCCGCTCGCGTGGCGCGCCCGCGAGCAGGTTGAACAGCATGAAGAAGCCTGGTCTGGCTGCCGAGCCGTCAGACAGATGTTGGCGGGCGCCGATCTTCCAGCCGTACTCGCCCTGGAGCAGTCGGGCGAGCGACTCCGATGAAGCGCGCGGTCGCCGTGCGGCGGCGAGTAATCCTCGAGCATGCGCCCGAATGCCGCATCGTCGGCTGACGATGCGGCTCATCTGCTCGCGAAAGAGCGCGTGCATGGCCGGTATGCGCGCCGGATTGCCGCCGCCGAGCATGAGCAGTGGTTGGTCGCCGGAGATGCCGGCGCCGAGGTCCGCCATCAACGTGCGGATGCCGGTCGGAGCGCGCGAAGCGCCGCCGAAGCGAGGATAGTCCGCGGTCGCCGCCTGTTCATGTGCTCTCGAGGCAGATACTCGGCGATGAGTGAAACGCCGTCGCGCATGGGATCGACGCAGGGCACGCCCATGCGTGCGGCGATCGCCTGCATGTACTCCACGGCACGCGGGCGTCATCTTCGACGTGTTGACGCTCACGCCCACGCATCGGCGCACGTCGGATTCGTGAGCCGCGCCGCCTCGACGTGGCGGGCCGCGCACTCCGCGACGTCGGGGATCGGAAAGTCCGGCATCTCGTCGAGATGCTTGCGCAGCGGATCGTGACACACGACGAGCGCGTCCGGCTGCGTGCCGTGGATGAGCCCGAGCGTGACGCCGGCGTAGGACGGATGAAAGAGCGAGCCCTGGCCTTCGACGACGTCCCAGTGATCGGCGCGGTTCACGGGCGACAGCGCTCTCGGCCGCGCCGGCGATGAAATCCGCGACGACGGCGTCGACGACGATGCCGCGGCCGCGATGAAGGAGACCGGTCTGTCCCGTGGCGCGGAAATCCGATATCACGCCGCGGCGGCGCAGCTCGCGGTCGATCGCGAGCGCGGTGTACTTCTTGCCGACGGCGCAGTCCGGTGCCGACGGTGAGCAGATCGCTTGCCGGCGCGACGCTGCCCGCTGCCGACCGGAAATGTCTCGCGCGGCTGGCGGACGTCGTGCAGCTCGACGCCCGCGCGCGCGGCGCCAGCCGCGACCGCGGGGATGTCGGCGAGACGCTGGTGCATGCCTGCCGCGATGTCGAGGCCCGGCGTCGACCGCGGCCACGAGGCTCGGCACCCAGGCGCTCCGGGATGTAGCCGCCGGAGTTGGCCGACGCCGATGACCAGTGTTCGCGCGCCGCGCTCGCATACGCTGTCTGCCGGCGTCAGGTCCGACGAGACCGAGGTCGACGCGCGCTCGTGCAGAGCGATGCTGCCTGACGCAGTCGCTCGCGGCACCAGTCGCGGATGCCGAAGGCCGTCTTCGCAGAGAGCTCGTCCTCCGACGTCGCCGAGGAACAGCAGGTACGGTTTCGGGATGTCGATGATCAATCGGCTTCCTCAGCCCCAGAAGTCGCGCGCCGGGGGATGCAGAGTGCTCCCGTCGAAGCGCATGCCCGCCGGGCCGATCCGCAGCCGAGCAGCAGCGGACCGTCGAGGTCCACGTAGTCCGCCTGCGACGCCAGCAGGAACGCAGGCGCCATGGCGAGCGAAGTGCCGAGCATGCAGCCTACCATGATGCCGCAGGCCTCGGCGCTGCGCGGCGCGATCGCGAGCAGCGCTTCCGTGAGCCCGCCGGTCTTGTCGAGCTTGACGTTGACCATGTCGTACCTGCCGAGGATGTCGGGCGGCGTGACGGATCGATCGTAAAGCTCTCGTCGGCACAGATGGCCATCGTCGTGCCTCGACGGACGCGAGCGTCGTCGTCGGCGCGCCGCAGCAGTGGTTGCTCGAGCAGCGCGACGCGGTGCTGCGCGCAGGTCGCGATCACTTCGGTCAGGCTGCTCGGGCGGGATCGAGCCGTTGGCGTCCGCGATGAGCCTCGCATCGGGCGCGGCTTCGACGCACCGCGCGCGATGCATGTCGCTCGCGCGCTCACCTTCGAGCTTGAGCTTGAGCAGCGGCCGGTGCGCCTGGCGGCGCTGCGGCCGCCATCTGCTCCGGTGCCGATGCGACGCTCAGCGTGTAGGCGGTCGGTGAGCGGCTGTGGCTCTGGCTGCAGTCCGGCCAGCGCCCACACCCGGCTCGCCGGTCGAGCTTGCTCTCCAGATCCCACAGCTTGCGCAGTCGATGCGCTGAGCGTGCAGGGCCGGCGGGGAGCAGCTTCGAGCAAGACCATCCGCGTGGCGGCCGCGACTCGATCGCCGGCCTCACCGCGCTCCATCTCCGCGCGAGCACGTTCAGCGCAGTCCGGGCGTGAGGACGATCGTCGCGCTCGCACTCGCCGCGGCCGACGCTGGCCGTCCGCCTCGATCTCGACGACGACGAGCTCGGTGTCGCGCTGGACCAGCCCCGCGATCACGAAGGGCTCTGCCGAGCGTCCAGCGCTCCGGCCAGTCCAGGCGACAGCGGCGGGTGCCGAGGGGCGTGTGCCGGTTTTGCCTTTGTCATTCTCCGCATCGCCAATGCCGGCAGGCCGCCTCATGGGCATCGGCGAGAGTGACAAAGGCAGGTCAGCCGTCGCCAAGAGTAGTACTGGCGGATGTGGTTGCGCGTGCCGATGTAGAAGAGGTCACCGTTCAGCTTCCAGCCGCGCCGGCGACAGGTGTTCGCCGTCGTTGGCGTCGGCAGCATCGTAGGCCGCGAGTATTTCCTCGTACTCGGCGATGGTGAGCTTGGCGACGCGCGGCCAGCTCGCTGCGCGGGTCGAAGGCGTCCGCCATGTCAGGACGCGCCTTCCGCAACGCTGCGTCGAAGCAGAAGGCGGCACCGCAGCCGCTGCCGTAGGAGAACATGCTGATGTCGCCGACCTTCGCGGCTCGCGTCGGCCGCGCGCAGATAGTCGATCAGGGCAAGGAACAGCGAGCCTGTATAGATGTTGCCGACGATGCGCGTTGAGAGCTCAGCCACGGATTGACGAGCACTTCGAAGGAGTCTGTGATCTTCATCGTGTGCCTCTTCGTCGTCCCGCGGGAACGGCGCGACCGAGCTCCACTTCCCAGTGCCGGTGGTGCGCCTTGCGCGCCATCTTCACGAAAAGCACGTGATAGAAACAGCGCATTCAGGTTGCGCATCGCGACGCGCGTTCGTGCGAGCCGCCTTGGCGGCGGCGTCCGCCCATGCGCCGGAAGCGCGTCCAGGTAGCAGTCGATCGAATAGTGGCCGTCGGTGAAGGCGTATTTCGAATACAGGGGTCGCCAGAAATCCGCTGACCTGGCGCGTGTAGTCGCCGAACACCTCCTTGTCTATGGACAGCATGGCGCGGCGTCACCGACACGACCATGGCGACAGCGCCGCGCGCCCCTGCGTCGGCTCGCCCGGCGTCCCGCGCCGTAGCGCGCGCATGTCGGACGCGCGCGATGATGGGAACCTTCTTGCCGCGCGCCCGGCCGGCGCGATCCAGTCGATGGCGGAGGTGAGCCCCGCCATTGCGCCGTAACAAGCGTGTTTCGTTTCCGCAGGTGCGCGGCAGTTGCTCGGCAGCCCGAGCAGCTCGATGCACGTGGACCAGCGACAGGCTTGCTGTGGTCGACGCCCGTCTCGGTGCCGACGATGAGCGTGCCGATCTCCTGCGGATCGATGTCGAAGGCGGTGAGCGACTTGCGCGCCGCGACGGTGGCAAGGCTCACGGTGTCCTCGCAGGCGTCGCCACGGCCATCTCGAAGCTGACCCAGGCCTTTGGTGTACTTCGCCGGGATCGACGCCGCGAGCCGTCGCGAGCTCCGTCATGTCGACGAAGCACTCGGGCCCATGGAACGCCATGGCGTCGATGCCAACGGTGCCGGCAACCATGTCGAGGCCTCCTCTCGAAGCGGACGCCGGGATTCTAGCAACACGGCGCGCGCCTACAGAACGCGCCGGACTGCGCCTCGGGTCAGGTGAAATCGGCGCCGTCAGACTGCCGTCGTCCCTCCTCGTCTTCCTGCCGCATCCGAATCGTCCGGCTGAGCTGGTTCGTCGGGCTCTCGAGATCCTCGGCTGATCGAGGTCGTCACTGCTGAGTCGAGGCTCTTCGGGCCCCACTTCCCTGGTCTGCAGTCCGCGGAGAGGCGGCGGCAATGGAACGGAAGCGTGATCGAGTGATGTGAGACCCGCTTGCCGTCGCGTTGCGCCTTGACGTCGGTGTAGCGGCCCATCGCCTCGACCGTGCCGCTTGCCCGGCGACGGCGGTGATCGAGTCGGAACGTGCCCCAGCCGATGACGACGTCGCCCGCCGCCCGATACTGCGGACTGAGCAGCTCGATGTGAGCGCCCGGCGCGTTCGCGAGGACCTGCTGCATGCCCTTGCGGAGTTGGAATCCACCCGCACCTCACGAGCTCGTCCGGCGCGAAACAGCGACGACGTCGGGACCGTGGTCGTAGGTCGCCATGACGCCGTCGATGTCGCCACTTGTTGAAGGCGGTCGTGAACTGCTGATCGACGCGCCTTGGCGGCGCGATCATCCCCTCGGGGCTCGCGCCCCGACCCGCCGCGCTCGCAGCCGACCAGGCGCGGCGATCGCAGCGGTCGGGATCAACTGCCAATGGTGAGTCGAGCTTCATCGCTCCTGAGATCTCCGTCGATAACGGGCATCACGCCCATTGCGTCAATTCCTGCGTGCGCTCCGCACTCTGGGAGGCGCCGGGCGCCGAGCTCCGAGGGCGAGGCAGAGCGAGCACCTGCCACACCGCGTAGCCGGAGCCGATCACCAGCGCTTCGAGCGCCGGCGTCCCGACGCTGGTGTCGATGGTGTAGTGAAAGACGCCGCCGCCGATGAGGCGGCAACGGTGGAATAGAGCCAGATCCGGGCGTCGGCGCGTAGCGGCGCGATCAGGACGACAGCCACCGTGGCGAGCACTGCACCGAGCGCGCCCGATGCGAGCATCGACGACGCGCCCCCGAGGTTCAGCGGTCCATAGTTGATGACCGCGAGGCCACACCGCGAGCGTGTAGATGAGAATGCTGCAGACAACGAGCGCGAGTGCGCGCCGCCCGCTGACCTGACACGGGCGCAACGCGGACGCTCATCACCAGCACTCTGAACAGGGTGCCGATCAGAATGTTCGTCCAGCTCGAGAACGGCAGCGGCAGCAGCTCTTCGATGTAATCACCGAGCCTGCCGGCGGGGTAGAGCGCAGTACCCCGACGAGCAGTGCCAGACCCGAGGCGCCGCGCCGGGCTCATTCCGATCCCCCGCACCGGTTCCGGACGCGTGCCCGCCGTTCGACTCAAGCTCCGGTCCGCCAGCGGTCGAGCTGCGCGAGATTGCGCGTCATGAAGCGGGCCAGAAAGCCGGGAAGTGGAATTCCCGCAGCTTCTGCGCGGCGCTCCGCATCTGCTCGACCGTGAGATCCGGCAGCGTGAATGTGCCGGCGTCGTAGCAATGGCTGCGGTAGCGCGTGCTCCGGGTGCCATCGCGCTCAGTGCCTCCGCCCTGCTCGTCGCGGGCGAGCGGCATTCCGCAGCTCTGACAGATTCCTTGCACCGCCACGTCCAGCCACCTCGAGGAAGCGAACGGGCTGCAGATTCTACCGCAGCATGAGGGACGACCCGGGCCGCCAAGGCGGGTGCCGGGGCCGGTCCACCCGCGGGTCCCTGACCGGGCTTCCAGCCGCCATCAGCAGCGGAGATCGACGGGCCCGATCACGACGACCCGTCGCGGGAAAGCCCTGGTGCGGAAGCAGCCGGAGCCGCCGGCGGGCCGGTGCAAGTGTGAACCACCTAACAGAATTCGGCCCGGACCGTGGGCGAAACTTGCGCCGTCGCGGGAGGATACGCGGCGCCCGGCCGCAAGCGTCGGCGCCTCGCCGACCCTGCCGCCGGATTCCGATCAACCCAGGAGCTCATTTCAGGACATGCGCCCGACGACCGAGATCGACGCACCGGATCTTTCCGCCACACAGCGGATCATCCCCGTCTTGACCGTGTTCCGCGACGGCGAGCAGGTGAGCGTCGTTCCAGCTCGACAAGCGCTCCATCCGGATCGGCCGCTCCGCCGGGAACAGGTGATCTGCCTGGACGACTAACGGCGTCAGCCGTCACCACGCACGGTCGTCACAGTGCTGGGCGAGTCCGTCGTGGAAGGACCTGGACAGCCGCAACGGCACCTTCGTGAACAGCAAGTGGATCAAGACTCGCCAGCTCGCGCCCGGCGACGCGATCGTCATCGCGGGCTTCCGCCTCGTCTATCAATACGCGCCCGACGAGGAACAGCCACCGATGAGCTGGGCGACCTCATGCCGTGGCTGGGGCCGTGGAGTCGGCGCCAAAGCAGCCGAAGGGCGCTGCACTGCCTGCGGGCGAGGCGTTGCCGCACGCGCCCGCAGCCGGAAAGAGCCGGGCACCATCCTCTCTAACCATCCCGCCCGGCCCTGCGGCGGCACGCCATGACGCTGCCGCGGCATTCGATCCCGCCTGCACCTCGACGCCGCATCGGCATTGCCGGAGTTGGCCGTGCCGGTGCATCACGGCACGTCCCGCGACGACCGCCGTAGCCATCGAAACATGGGAAATTCAGCACCAGATTGGCTCCCACTGCACTGAGCGTGTCTGCACCGCCGGCGCGCGCAGTTTCTTTTTGTCTTGACCGGCGCTCTGAAACCATATCACTCCACCCGCTTTCATGGCCGTTGCGAGAAACGGCCCCTGCGCTCCTCGTGGAAGTCCGGGGCCGGTTGCTCGCGCCCTAAGCCCTCCGAAAGGCTGAGCGCAGAACCCGGAAGGCCCCAACATGACTCCCAAAAATATAATACAGCCTGCGAAGGTCGCCGTTGCTTTCGCAGCGATTCGCGCTGGGGATGACGCTTCTTTGCGTCAAGCGCGAATCCACAGCCAGCGGCGACGCCAGTGCTCAGTGCACAGGCCGCGGCCAACCGAGGCAAGCGGGCTTCGCGGAGAAAGATCTAACAAGCTCTGTCCGACGAGACGACGGATCTCTCCACGAAATACCGCCGCATGCTGTCGGACGCCGACAGCATCAAGCGCTGTACGGCAAACCGAGCTCGGCAAGCAGGTCCAACGCGCCGAGCATCAGGAAGTCGCGAGCACTCAACGAGCAGCTCGGCGCGCGATCCAGAGACGGTCAGCCGCGATGTCCTACCCCCCCTCGGAGAAGATGGTTTCAGTGAACACTCGAAGAAACAGTTCGTCGCGCTCGACATGCCTGTTCCTCCTCCAGGAGCGCACGGACCGCGTGAAGAAGCTGAAGGAGATGATGGACCAGGCCGACCACCACGGTCTCGGAAGTACCGCCGCATCATGGAAGCGTATTCCATCGAGATGGAGTACGGCGCGCACGCTGGATTCCTGACGGCACGATCGGCGAGGGCGATACGCAGAGAGCCGTCCAATTCGTCCGTCTCGGGCGCGTCGCGCTCATGTATCAGACGCGCGACGGGCGAGAGACCGGCTTCTGGGACGTGCCCGACAAGAAAGCCTGGGTGCAGGACAGACAGCTATCGGGCGTGACATGAAGAACGCGCTCGGGGTCGCGCAGAAGAAGGCGCGCCGGACCTGCTGCTCGTGCCCGTGCACGCTCCGAAGGAGGTGCAGTCGTGAGCCGACGCTATTCGATCATCGCGGCCACCGCGGCTTGCGTCGCGCCCAGCTCGCCTTCTTCGGCACGCGCACGCCGCCACTTCGCTCGACGAGCTCCTGCAGCAGGTCAAGAACTCGCGCGCCGCCGAGGCCGAGGCCAATGCCGCCCGCGAGCGCGACTTCAAAGGCCAATCGCGACAGCCAGGCGAAGCTTCTTGCGGACGCCGAGAGGACCTCAAGGACGCCGAAACGCGGAGCCGGGCGCTGTCGTCACAGTTCGACGCCAACGAGCGGCAGATCAACAGCCTCAATGAGCTGCTGAAGCAGCGGCCAGGGCAACCTCGGCGAGCTGTTCGGCGTTACCCGCCAGGTGGCGGGCGACAGCGCCATCACGCTCGAGCAGTCGATGATCACGGCGCAGTATCCGGATCGGGTCGACTTCCTGCCGCGGTCTGGCCGGGCGCCAAATCAGCTCCCGTCCATCACGGAGCTGGCGCGCCTCTGGTTCACGAAATGCAGCGCGAGATGACGGAGACGGCGACAGCGTCTCTCGTTACCAGATCGGCATCGAACGGCCAGATGGAAAGTCGCGAGAGCGCGAAAGTCGTCCGGGTCGAGACCCTTTCACTGCGCGTCGGCGAACGGCGACTTCCTGACTATCTGCCCTCGACCAAGAAGCTGGGACTGCTCTCGCGCCAGCCGCCCTCCAAGTACACTCGGCTGCGGCCGATCTGGAGGGTGCGCAGGCCGGCTACGTGAAGGCAGTCGCCGACCCCAGACGCGGCGCCATCGTCGGTCTCTACGTCGAGCGCCCGAACTGGATCGAGCGCGTCAAGAACGGCGAGTGGGTAAACTACATCATCATCGCAGTCGGCCTCATCGGCGCCGTGCTCGGGCTCTACCAGTTCTTCTATCTGGTCCTCGTGCGCCTCAAGGTCGGCCGGCAACTCGCAGAACCTCGACCAGCCCGACGGCCGACAATCCGCTCGGCCGCGTGCTGCGCGCTGCCTTCAGGCGATCCTGCGCGCATCGAGACGACGCGGAGGTCGCGGAGTTGCGCATCTCAGGCGCGTGCTGCACGACGGATGCCGCGCTCAAGCCGCTTCCAGGCGTTCCTGCGCCTGGCAGGTCGCCTGCCGGCCCGCTGCTCGGCCTGATCGGCACGGTGGTCGGCATGATCATCGCACCTTCCAGACGCATCCGCAGGTCGGGGTCCGGCGATCGAAGCTGATGGCGCACGGCGCCGGCACGGCCATGATCGCGACGGTGCTGGGCCTCGGCATCGCGCGATTCGCTGCTGTTCGCCAACGCCTTCCTAGCCGACGCTCTCGCGGCAGGTCGGTGCAGCTTGCTCGACGAGCGAGAGCACCGGTCTGCTCGCCTGAGAGCATCGAGAAGCGCCATGGTTGACTGGCTGCAAGCGCTCAAGCCGTCATCGATCTCGTTGCCGGCGGCGGCTCGGCTGTGTTCTGGATCTTCCGCCTGCGGCGTCCTCATGTGGACGCTGGTGCTGGAGGCGCGTGCTGGTATCTTCTGGCGCATTCTGCCGCACGAGGCGGACGAGATGTACGCCGCCAGATGGCATGCACGCTGCGACGATCTCTCCTGGTGCGCTCGCCAGATCCGCGGCTCGATGATCTCGCGCCTGAAGCCAGCGACATGACGTCCAACCTCGTACGCTCCCTGCGCGTCCTCGTGCCGCTTTCGCCGCTGCTCGGGCCTCATCGGCACGGTGAGCGGCATGCTCGAGGTCGTTCGACTCCATGGCGCTGCGCGGATCGGCTGACGCCCGCACGATGGCGAACGGCGTCTCGCACGCGATGATCTGCACAATGACCGGGCTCGCCGTCGAGCATCACCGGTCTGTATCCCGTCTGCCACTTCAAACTCGCGTGCGCGCCGCGAGACCGAGCTGCTCGCAGATCAGCTTCAAGGTCTGAGCGATGCGACTACACCGACACATCGCACAGCCGCAGGAGTCGGCCCACGGCATCGACCTCAGCGCCGATGCTCGACTTCGTCCTCAACCTGCTCATCTTCTTCATCATCATCGGCCGTGTTCGTCAAGGAGTCGGTCGCTCGAGGTGAATCGCCCGACCGGCGTCGAGAGCACCGCCGAGACGATTCGAGCAGCATCCCGATCCAGATCCTCGACGAACGGCGAGATCTGGGTCGACGATCGATGCCGTGGACGTGCGCGCCGTGCGCGCCAACGTCGAGCGCATGTACGCGGTGAACCCGAGGACTGGCGTGCTGATCCTCGCCAGACAAGGAGCGCCGACGGGCCTGCTGGTGCAGGTGGTGGACCAGGTCGCACCTCGGCGGCATCTACAACATCACGTTCAGCACGCGCTGAATGAGCCAGCGAGGCGCGGAGAGTCGAGTGCCGTCACGCCGTCACACCCCAGAGCAGCGAAGACCACGGCATCGACCTCGCGCCGATGCTGGACTTCGTGCTGAACCTGCTCATCTTCTTCATCATCACGACGTCCTTCGTCAAAGAGGCCGGCGTCGTCGTGACTCGTCCCGACGCCTATACGGCCGAGCAGAGGGAGACCGGCAACATCCTCATCGCGATCCGCGAGAACGGCGACATCTGGATGGATCGTCGTCAGATGGACGCTGCGCGCCCTGCGACCCGGCATCGAGCGCCTGCACATCGAGCGGCCGGAAGACACCGTCGTGATCATCGCCGGACAAGGCATCGCACGCCGGGATCGTCGCGCAGGTGATGGACGAGGTGCACAAGGCCGGTATCAAGGACGTGGGCATTGCCGCGTCACCCGACACGGCGGGCTGAGGAAGCTCAGCGATGAATCACTGCTCCGACTTCCCTATCGCTTTCGTGTTCCGGGCTGCTGTTCACCGGCGCCGTATTCTGGGGTCTCTGGGGCGCCATCAACGGCCCCGTTAAGCCTGCGCGATCTCAAGCCCGCGACGCGCATCGAGTTCACGCGTCTGCGCCACGACAGCGAAGCGCAGTCGAAGCGCCAGGACAAGATCGCGAAAGAGAAGCCCGTGCAGACACCCGACATGCCGCACATCTCGGCCAGCGCATCGAGTGCACCCGGTGACAGCGTTTCCATGCTGACGCCCGATGTCGACTACCCGCGGCGCGGTGCAGGGCATGAAGATCTCCGCGGGCTCGGACCGCGACATCATCCCGCTCGTGCGCATCCCGCCGGACTATCCGCCGCGCGCACAGCAGCGCGGCATCGAAGGGTGGGTGCTCATCGAGTTCACGATCTCGCCATCGGGGACCGTGTCCGATCCGAAGGTGCTCGACGCAGATCCGAAAGGCATGTTCGAAGACGCGGCGCTCAAAGCCATATCGCGCTGGAGAAGTACAACCCCAAGGTCGAGAACGGCGTCGCCGTCGAGCGCGCAAGGGTATCCGGGTCGTGCTCAGATTCGACCTGGAGGATTGAGTGAGCTCGCGTGTGAGCAACGGGCAAGCGACGGTCGCGACCGCTTGCGTCGCGGAGCGGGTCACGGACGGCGTCGCGGTTGATCGTCCCGGCATGCGGGTCGTGCTGAAATTTCACCTGGAGGATTGAGGCTTGCAGTTCCAACTCGCAAAGGCACTCGCCGCTGCAATCCTCGCCGCGTTCGTGCTCGTGAGCCTTTCCGGGCCCGCGGGCGCTGAAGAGAAGAAGGACGAAGAAAGCAAACGCGAAGCGCCGGTCATCGATGCGACGACGGGCGAAGCTGAGCGATGCCATCGAGGCGCTGAATGCCGGCAAGTACGATGACGCCAAGGCACTCCTCGCGAGCTCAATCCGGAGAAGCTCAGCCCCTACGAGCGCTGAGCCGCGTCGAGCTAGATCTATGCCTCGATCGCCTCGGGGCAGAACGACTTCCCGGGTGCGCTCAAGCACATTCAGGCCGCGCTCGCTTCACGGCGGATTGAACGAGCAGGAGACCTCGCAGGCGAAGTACCAGGTCGCCCAGATCTACATTGCTCAGGAGAAATGGAAGGAAGGCCATGGACGCAATGAAGGAGTGGTTCGCCACTGCGACCAATCCGAACTGGGTCTGCCTATTACCTGATGGCCGTCGCCTACTACCAGCTCAAGGACTACAAGAACGCTGTGCCGGCGGCCGAGGAGAGGCCATCGAGCTCACCAGAAGCCGCAGGAGAGCTGGCTGGCGCTGCTCCTGGCGCTGCGACTGCGGCAGGACCAGTACGCGGAAGCGCTGCCGATCCTGCGGCGCCTGGTGAGTGCCTCGCCCGACAAGAAGAGCTACTGGCTGCAGCTCTCCGCCGTGAACAGCGAGCTGCAGAAGTTCGACGACGCCGTGTCCGCCATGCAGCTCGCCTACATGGCGGGGATCCTGACCGAGGACGCAGGAGATCCGGCGCCTGTCGGAGCTGCTGCTCTACGTCGGCATTCCCTATCGCGCCGCGCCAGTTCCTGTCAAGGCGATCGACGACGGCAAGGTCAAAGGCGACCAGAAAGCCTACGAGACGCTCGCCAACTGCTGGATCGCGGCACGCGAAGTACTGACAAGGCGGCGCAGCCGCTCGGCAGAACGCCGCGGAGCTGCATCCGAACGGCGACCTGTACGTGCGGCTCGCGGAAGTGCTCATGCAGCGCGAGAAATGGCCGGCCGCGCAGGACGCCCATGCAGCACGGTATCGACAAGGGGCGGGCTCAAGAACACCGGCAACGCGAAGCTGCTCATGGGCATCGCGCTCTACGGCCAGAAGAAGCCGCAGGAAGCGCTCGGAAGTGGTTCCAGCAGGCGCGCGATTACCCTGAGCAGCGCAAGCAGGCGGACGGCTGGGTCCAGCACATCAACGCGGAACTGGCAGCCTGAGCGTGGCCGCATCCCGCCGCTTCCCGTCAATCGAAGTGAGCTTCACGGCTCGAGCGCATTTCGCGCGCCTGCCTGAGCGGCTGGAGGTTTCGATGCCCCTCACCGTTTCGTTTCAGTTGTCGGATCGCGACCTCCAGTACTTCGCCGACCGCATTGCGCGAAGCGAAGCCAAGGCTGCGGACAAGGACAGCGGCGAGGTCGTCGCCGCCGCACGCAAGCTCGTCGAAGAGCTGCGCAACAGCCGACGCCCCCGGACTTCGTGCGCGAGCGCGTCCAGAAGCTGGAGGTGCTCGCCCTCATGCTTCGAGGACAGGAGTGGGGCCTGCAGGGTGAGGATCAGACCCGCGTGCAGAACGCGATGGCCTACGTCGCCGATCCGCACGACCTCATCCCGGACCAGATTCCGGGACTCGGCTTCCTCGACGACGCGATCATGGTCGAGCTCGTCTGTCGCGAGCTGCGGCACGAGATCGACGCTTACAACGATTTCGTCAAATACCGCGCCGACGAGAGAAGCGTCGCGGCAAGAGTAGCGATCCGCTCACCCGCGAGCAGTGGCTTTCAGCGCGCCGTGCACAGCTCCACGATCGCATGCGCCGCCGCCGCGCCTCCCTCTGGGAATCCCGGCTGGGACGTTCCCTGCTCTGATCTCTGCGCGAAATGGGGACGTTCCTCATTTCCCCTCGAGTCCACGGTATCCACCTTCACCGGTCCTCGCCGGGGAATGAGGAATGTCCCCGTTTCCCGCGCTCGGCGCCGAGGCCAGGCGACACAGCGCCTGAACCGCGCCGCTCGCGAACAGGGCGTCGACGTCGCGGGAGAGCTTGCGCTGCCAGTTCGGATGCTCGGTGCTCGTGCCCGGCAGGTTCACCGGATCGCGCATCGACAGCAGATCTTCTGCCTGCACCGCCATGAGCGCCGCCGCGCTGCGGGCAAGATAGGCATGCACCGCAGCCGCGAGCTCGAAGCTCATCTGCGTGTAGGCCACCGAGTCGGGATCCCTGTTCATAGGGCAGCAGCCGCTCGGACGCGAGCGCGCGCAGCGGCGCCCTGCGATCGGCCGCGCGCTCGGCATCAGCACTGGGCCCGGATCTGCGGTGTGGGAAGAGATTCAGGCGATCGCGCAGGGCGAGATCCGCGCCTTCCCAGTAACTCACGAGCGGCGGCAGGTCGTGCGTCGTCACGGTGGCCATGGCGATCGCCGGGTACTGCGCGGGCGACGAAGCCCGCATCGTCCTTCTCGAAGTAGAGCACTCGATAGGAGTGCACACCCGCCGCCGGCAACGCCTGCCGCACCTGCGCCGGCACCGTGCCCAGATCCTCGCCCGATGACGACGCAGCGGTTGCGCTCGCTCTCGAGGCGCGAGAATGCCGAGCCAGGTCATCGAAGGGATAGCGAACGTAGGCGCCCGCCGCTGCCGGCGCCGCCCTTCGGCACCACCACAGGCGCAGCAGCGACGTGACGTGATCGACGCGCAGCGCCGCAATGGCGCATGTTGGCGCGCAGCAGCTGAACGAAGTCTGCATAGGCGCGCGCCTGCAGGCGCTGGGATCGATCGCGCGGAAGTCCCCAGTCCTGACCCTGCAGCGCGAGCGCATCCGGAAGGCGCGCCGACGCTCGCCTGCGTGCAATAGAGCGCCTGCGCCGCCCAGGCGTCCGCGCCATCCGCGTCGACGCCGACCGCGAGATCACGGTACAGCCCGACCAGCATGCCGCTCGCCTGCGTCCACAGGCCTGCGCCGCGGCGAGCTGCGTGTCGGTCGGCGATCCACTGCAGGTGCTCGTAGAGCTCGATCTGCATCCGGCGTGACTGCGCGCGCGAAGTCCGCTGACGGCGGCGACTCCGGATCGTGAAACGCCGGCGGCCAGGCTGCGCCAGCCGCCGCCGCCGAAAACGCGCGCTCAGGACTGTCGAAGCACGCGCGTGAGTCGCGGAGCGGCTCGTCCGGCCTGGGCGCGACGAACTCCCGGAAGGCGCGGCCGCGATCGGACTCTCCGGTGACAGGTGCCGCCGCTCGAGAAGTCGGCGTACAGCACGCGCAGGCTGGGCAGCTTGAGCGGCGGCGACGCCGCGCGTAGTCGACGAGATCGGCCGCGCGGAGCCGGGCGAGGCGCTCGCGCGAAGTCGCGATCTCGCGACCGAGGCGCTGCGCTGCGAGCGGACGCGTCTGTACTCCGGGACCGCCGCAACGTCGATGTAGCAGCACGGTTGAGGAACGATGCGGCTCGAAGGGCCGTACGGGACTGCAGTGCTCAGGACGCGCCGGAAAGAGCGCGTGGATCGGATTCAGCCCGACGAAATCCGCGCCGACGCTGCGCCGCCCGCTCGACCAGCCGGTCGCAGGTCGCCGAAGTCGCCGATGCCCCAGTCGCGGCCGGTGCGCAGCGTGTAGAGCTGAACGGTCGAGTCCCCAGCCGCGCTCGCCCCTGCGTCGAGCGCCTCGGGGACATAGCAGCGTCCGCGGCACGATGATGAGCGTCGTCTCGCGCATCTGCGATTCAAGCGCCGGAGACCGCGCGAGCAGGCGGTGGTAGCCGATCGGCAGCGGGACCGGGAGCGCGACTCGACGTCGCACTCTCTGCCGTCCGTCGATCGCGCGCCGCGCATCGCTCTCACGCGGCTGCACGCAGCACGACTGGCCGCGGCGCGTCTCGCGCCTGCTCCAGAAGGCGCTCCCAGTCGAGCTGTCAGCTCGGCGGCGCATTCCTCGTGCGTGACCGCAAGCTCGCAGGGCTGACTCCGGCGCGAACGACGATCACGGTGGAGAGCGTCGGCATTCCACGCCTGATCTCCAGCGCATGGATCGCGGCGAGCGATCGTCGGTGTCGGCATCGCTCGGCACGGGACAGCCGAGCGCGGCGAGCAGAACGCGCTTCGTGTCGTCGGAGACGGCGCGGCGCCGGCCCCCTGGTAGTCCTCGTAGTCGAGGGCTGATGCCGCTAACGTAACGCGAGCTCGTCGAGCAGGCTCAGCGGCAGCAGCGACCGGTAGCGAGCAGCTCAGGCCGGCGGCAGGCTCGTGGCGTGAGCATGGCGAGCGCGAGACTCACTCGCGGTCGTCCGCCCGGGTGAAGGGCGACAGCGAGCGCTCGACTGATGCTCGCGTCGCACCTTGAGCAGCCAGCTCCGCGCGCCACGCGAACTCGAGACTCGAGGATTCCGAGCCCGATCGGGGATGACGACGAAGGCCGGCCCCGGCAGCACGAGGAGCGCGACGCCCACCAGCAATACGGTGCCGCCGACGACGCCGACGACGACGCGCCGCGCGTTGCGATAAGCGTAAATCGACAACCTTGTTGATCATTCCGGCGTCATCCCTGGCCTATCGATAACGCCCGATCCCGCCCTCGCGGCACGCGTCGGCCCGCGTGCGTCGCGCGTGCCTGCAGCGGCCGATACTGCGCAGAACACCCAGCGCACGAGCGCGTTCTTGCACGGCGCTGCCCGCGCCGAGATCCACGCCGCGATCGTTGTGCAGGCTCACCAGCACGTAGCGCTTGCCGTTCGGCGCCAGCACGTAGCCGGCGAGCCGGACACATCGTCGAGCCGGCCTGTCTTCAGATGCAGATCGGTCCGGCCATGCCCGCGTCGGTGAAGCGCCTGCCGCAGCGTTCCGTCCATCGGCGGACAAGCGGCATCGACGCGATCAGCTCCGCCTCGTACGGGCTCCGCGTGCGCGGCCATCAGCAGCTTCGCCATGCTGCGCGCCGAGATGCGCGTGTCGCGCGACAGACCCGCGCCGTTCACCAGCACGAGCTCCGGCATGTCCATGCTCGCGCTTCGTCAGCCATTCGCGCACGGCGCGTAATGCCCTTCAGCCCGGTGCCGGCAGCGCCGAAGCGCTCGGCGCCGATCGCGATCAGCAGAGCTGGCGCGCCATCACGTTGTTGCTGTACTTGTTGATCGTGCGGACGATCTCGACTCAGCGGCTGCGACTCGATGCTGTAGCACGGGCTCGCGCCGTTGCGCGGCGCGACGCCGACGACGCATGCCGCCATCGATCTGCCCGCCCATGCCCTCCCAGACACGCCACGCAGGACGCCGTAGGAGAAATTCGGCGGGTCCATCACCGGAGCGACGCGACAGTAGTACTCGCCACAGGCCTGCGGCATCGAGCCGCTGAAGCTCACGGCCTCCTTCGTGCTCCGTCGTTGTCGGCGTGCATGGCGATGATCGACGGCGCCGCGGCACTGGCCCTGGGCCGAGCTGCACCTTGTTGTCGACAGCTGAGGTTCGGCAGCACCGGGTCGGTCCGGATGACGACGCGGCCGGCGCTGCCGTCCGTACGGAAGATGAAGTCGACGGCGTTGAAGTTCGTCGAGCAAGGCGTGGGGAGCGCGTTGTAGGTGCGGTAGCGCTGGCCGTCGAAGCCTCCGGGGTCCTCCGGCTCCAGAGCGAAATAGCTGTCGTCCAGCACGAGGTCGCCCGACACCTGCTTGATGCCCTTGCGCATGAGCCCGTGCATGCAGGAGCCAGACGCGCTCCGTCGTGAGCGCCGGATCGCCGTAGCCCTTCACGAGCAGGTCGCCGTCGAGGCCGATCGCTCCGGCGTCGTGCCGAGCGCGTACACGTCCGGTGTGCCAGGTGTGCGCCGGCCCCGAGCAGCTCGAGCGCCGCGAAGGTCGTCAGCAGCTTCTGCGGTCGAGGCCGGATTGCGCGGCACGTCCGCGTTGAACTCGAGCAGCGGCTGCTCCGCGCCGCAGCTCCCGCACGTAGATGCTCAAGCCCGTTCGCCGCGACAGCCCGTAGGCCGCGAGCACGCGCTTGATCGGCGCCGGCAGCGGCGTCTCCGTGGCGGCCTCTTCGGCAGAGCACCGGGCCGGCCGAGGCGAGCGCCAGCGGAGCCGAGCGATGATCCGCAGGCCGGCGCGCGCCGCGTCGGCAGCGACGACGGGCAGTGCAGGCACCGGCGCGCCAGCCGCGGTCGAAGCAGGCGTGAACGTCATGCCGCGGCGAGCGCCTGCTCGAAGCCCGTGCGCCACGATGCGTGGTGCGGCGTCCAGCCGAGCGCGCGGACCGCACGCGGCTCGTTCGGAAGCGCCCGGCATGCGAGGTCATGAGACGTACTCCGTACGAACCCGCGCCGAGCCGCCCGAGCAGCCGGGGCAGGCGCAGCGGCCGCGGCGCTGCGAGCAGGTCTGCATAGTACGGCAGCCACTCGCGCACCTCGGCAGGCTCGTCGTCGACGACATTGTAGATTCCAGCCGCGCCGTGCGTGACCGCCGCGACCGTCGCCGCGGCCGCGTCCTCGACGTGGATGAAGGAGTAGATGCCGTGCCCTCGCGCGATGATCGGGATGCGTCCGCGCTCCACGTCGTGCGCGAAATCGCCGTCGCGCAGTACATCGTGCCCGGTCCGTAGAGGAAGCCATAGCGCAGCACGATGCCCGTGATCTCCTTCGCCTCGAGCACGAGGCGCTCGCCGGTCGCGACTGCGTGAATGAGCTCGGCGAACGCGGGCGGGGCATCGAGATACAGTGGATCCGGATTCCAGCGCGGGCGAGCCTGCCCGGGATCGTACGCGCAAGCGACACTCTGCGAGACGAAACGCTGGCGCGCCGGCGCGCACGGAGCGCCTGCAGCAAGGCGCTGCGCGCCCTCCGTGCGCAGGCGGTTGGTCCCGCCATCTCGTGCAGCACCTGGCGCGAATGCAGCCGCGGCGGCAGGCTCGTGAGCTGATTGATGACGACATCCGGCGCGAAGGACTCGAGCGCTTTCGTGAGTGCGGGCTCATCGTAGACGATTGCAGACGACCGGCTCCACGCGCAGGCGCAAGAGCTGATGCGCGCGCGAGCGCGAGCGCGTCATCGCCGCGACTGTGTGCCCCGCGTCGACCAGCGCAGGGACGAGCTGCTGCCCGATGACACCGGTTCCGCCAGCAACGAAGACTCTCATGTCGCGCGGCCGCAATACTTTGTCAGCGCGGGAGCGCGGTCGTAGGCTCCACGCACGAATGCCGGACGCATCACGATCGGGGATGCCCACGAGATCGGGGAATGCGAGTCCCGTCGGCCGCGCCAGAGCATCGCAGGGGCGCCGCTCGGTCGGGGCTCGCGGGATGAGACTCTCCTGGCCAATCGCGAACAAGGACGCACCGCCATTCCAGCTGAGTTGACAATAAGTCTAGTTGAGGCTCACCCATGACACGATACCTCGCTGCGTTCCTGCTCGGCCTCACGCCTGCGCGCCCTGCGTGCGCGTGCCGGCACCAGGCGAGCACGGATGCGACTGTCCCGGCCGGCCTCGGAGTTCGCCGTCGTCCGCGCGCTATTTCCACGAGCGCGGCGCAGGTCGAGCGCCTCGCCCGCGGACCGTGACCGCTGGTAGCGTCGACTACCGCAAGGGACTATCCTCGTCATCGACGTCGACGCCGCGGCGTACCAGCGCCTGCTCGAGCTCGGCTTCCGGCGTCGAGATCGATCGAGGAGCTGACGGCGACGTTACGGCGCTCGCCGCCGCAGGCGCTTGCGTGGACAGGTCGACGGAATCCCTGGCTTCCCGTGCTATCGCACCGTGGAGGAAACCTATGCACAGCTGCGCAGGCGGCTCGCGAACGACGCATCCCGAGCTCGCGACGTGGACCGATATCGGCGATTCGTGGCAGAAGACGGCGGGCATCGGCGGTCTACGACCTGATGGTGCTCAAGCTGAGCGAACAACGCCGTGCCCGGTCCGAAGCCCAAGTTCTTCGTCAATGAGCGCGATCCACGCCCGCGAGTACGCCACGGCCGAGCTGATGACCGCGCTTCGCCGAGCACCTGATCTCGAACTACGGAACGGATCGCGGACGCGACATCTGGCTGCTCGACGATCACGAGGATCCACCTCGTGCTGCAGGTCGAATCCCGACGGACGCAAGCAGGCGGAGTCGGGCCAGCTCTGGCGCAAGAACACGAACAAGAACTACTGCGGACCGAATTCCTCCAGTCGCGGCGCCGACCTGAATCCGCAACTATCCCTTCGAGTGGAACTGCTGCGGCGGATCGAGCGGCAACCAATGCGACGAGACCTATCACGGCGCGTTCGCCGCCTCGGAGCCGGAGACACAGGCCATTCGCGACTACGTCCGCAGCATCTTTCCCGGATTCAGCGTCCCGATCCGGTGACTGAGCCCGCGCCGGCGCGACACGAGCGGGCGTCTTCCTCGACGTGCACAGCTTCAGTCAGCTCGTGCTGTGGCCGTGGGGCTTCACTAGCACCGACGCGCCGAACGGCGACGCGCGATGCAGACGCTCGGCCGGAAGTTCGCCTGGTTCAACGACTACCTCCCGGAGCAGTCCTTCGACCTCTACGTGACGGACGGAACGACGGACGACTTCACCTTACGGCGACCTCGGCGTCGCGGCTTACACCTTCGAGATCGGCACCGATTTCTTCCAGGATTGCGGCACCTTCGAGAGCCAGATCCTGCCCGACAACATCAGGCGCTGATCTACGCCGCGAAGGCCGCGCGCGCACCTACATTTCCCCGCCGGCCCGGATGCCGATCGACCTCGGCCTGTCAGGGAAACATCGTGGCGCCCGGGCGACAGCGTCACGCTCAGCGCGGACGCTCGACGACACGCGCTACAACAACAGCAACGGCACGGAGCCCACGCAGAACGTCGTCGCCGGCGGAGTACTACGTCGACGTTCCGCCGTGGTCCACGGAGCTCACGCCCGCAGCCGATCGCGCTGCGCCCGCGGATGGCAGCGTTCAACAGTCGCGTCGAGCAGGCGCAGGCCGGTCGCCACGGCCGACGACTCGCGCAGGGACGGCACACGCTCTACGTCGCGCGGGCAGGACGCGGCCGGCGTGCAGGGACTCGTGAGCGCGAGCTTTTCTACCGTCGTCGATCCGGCCACCGCGCCCCGCGTCACCGGCTCCGTGACGGCGGCGGGCAGCGGGAGTCCGCTCGCCGCGACCGTGCGCGCGAACGCGCAGTTCAACACGCAAACCGCGCCGGACGGGAGCTACACGCTGTTGCTGATCCCCGGCACCTACGACGCGACGGCGACGCCCGCGAACGACGACTACGCGCCGCAGACGGTCACCGGCATCCACGCCGACGGGCACGACACGATCGCGCAGAACTTCCTGCTCTATCCCTACTGCGATCTGCTCACCGGCGACGTCGAGTCCGGGAAACACCGGCTGGACGGCGCAGACGCCATGTGGGCGATCACGACCGAGGCGTCGTTCAGTCCCACGCACTCGTGGACCAGACAGTCCGGGCGCGAACTACAGCAGCAATCGCAGCGTCAGCCTGACTCTCCCGCAACGCTCCGATTTCACCGGCTACACGGGCGCGCAGCTGCGGCTTCGGCCCAGATCTGCGACACCGAAGCCGGCTTCGACTTCTGCAAGGTGGAAATCGCGCCCGACGGCGTCACCTGGCAGACCGTCGCGAGCTTTCGATGGCGCCTCGTCGGCGTGGGAGCCGGTCGTCATCGACGTGCCGCAGCTCGCGGGCGCGAGCAACGCCCGCATCCGCTTTCACCTGACCTCGGATCCGGGCGTCACGGCGGACGGCTGGCATGTCGACGACATCCGGGTGCGCGGCGCCGGGCGCCGCCTGCATCGGCGCCGACACCGATTCCGGACGGCATCTCCGACGCCTTCGACAATTGCACGCTCGTGGCCAATCCCAGATCAGCGCGACACCAACGGCGACGGCTACGGCAATCGCCTGCGGATGCCGATCTCAACAACGACAGGCGCCATCAACTTCACCGACCTCGGCGCGCTGAAGGCGGTGTTCTTCACGAGCGGCGATGTCGACGCCGACTTTCAGCGGCGACGGTCGAGTGAACTTCGCGGATCTCGGGATCATGAAGGCGGCCTTCTTCGGCGCCCCGGACCCTCCGGGATCGCGAACGGACACTGAGCGTGCGCGCGGCGGGAGCTGGCCAGCCTGCTGGCCTTGTCGCTGGTCCGGATCGCAGCGGCAGATTCAGTCGCGGATTCGCTGCGTGCGAACCCGCAGGCGGCGCAGGTATTCGCGCGAGGCGCTCGCGGCGCGCGATGCGGCGCCAGGCCGTCGACGCCTACCTCTATGCGAGCGCGGAATGGCAGCAGGCGGAGCGTCGGCTCGCCAGCGCGGCGGCGACGTTCGAGCGCGGTGGTCGCGAGAGCGCGACGTCGAGAGGCGGCGCAGACGGCAACTCGCCTACCACGCGGCCGAACGCGCCGCCATCGGCGCGGCACTGCTCGCCGAGCCTCGCGCTGCTCTCGCACAGGTGCGCAAGGACGCGCGCGAACACCTATGCGCCACTGACCACGGCGCATGCCGAAGCACTGATCGCGCAGGCCGAGCAGGCTCTCGCCTCAGAACCCGCCCGATCGCGCACGCGCGACCGAGCTCGCGAACAGCGCGACCGCCGAAGCGCGCCGCGCACGGGCACTCGGCGCGCAGCTTGCGAGCGGGAGTCAGAGCAGGCCGTTCTCGCCCTGGCAGGAACGCGCTCGCGCAAGGTTGCGAAGAGTGCGGGTGTCGGCGCGGCCAGGCGATGGCAGCGCCGCGGACGCAGCCCGCCGCCACGGTCGCGGCCATCGATCGAGCCAGCGCCGAGCGCGCGCGCCTCGAACGACGATCTCGCCGATCGCAACGACCAGATACGCAGCCTCCAGGACCAGATGAGCTCGCTCACGAGCCAGCTCGACGGCGCCGCGCGCGCGGAGCGCATCCGGGCTGGCCAGCGGCTTATCAGAGACGCAGGAGGCCGCGCGCGACCAGCTCGCCAAGGTCGAGGACATGTTCACACGCAAGGAAGCCAGAAGTGCTGCGCGAGCGGGACGACATCGTCATTCCGCGTCCTCGGGCTCAGGGTTCCCGTCAGGTTCGAGCAAGCTCGGCCGTGACCAGGAAACGCTGCTGCGCAAAGCTGCTCGAAGCCGTCAGCCTCTACGCCGACCGCGAGCGTGATCGTGGAAGGCCATACGGACGCGGCGGGGGCGCCGATGCCAACCTGGAGCTCTCACGCGCCCGCGCGCGCAGCGTGCGCGACTACCTGATCGCGAGCGGTCGCGTGTTGCCGGCGCGCATCACCTCGGAGGGCTACGGAGAGACCCGGCCCATCGCCAGCAACGACACGGACGAGGGACGCGCGCGCAATCGTCGCATCGACGTGCGCCTGCACGCCGTCTCCGCACAATGAGCTCGGCCTGAGGCGCCCGCGTAGATTCGGCCCGCTCGGCTCGTACCCGCGTCGAGTGTTGCATCAGCTCTGCGCTTTTCCGCCTGGACTTGTCCACTGGGCTTGATTAGGCTTGCTCCGGCACGCGTGCATCGCCGGCTGACGACGCCGCTCCCCATGTTGTTAAGGTTTGCGCAAAGCGACGGCTCCGTTCAACTCACCCAGTCCGACCGGACGAGCACGGCGGATGTGTCAGCGGAGCAGCCCTTCCACGGCAACGCGCGCGCTCGAGGTCACCACCCAGCTCGCCGTCCTGTTGCACTCGACGCTCGACCTCGACGAGCTGCTGCGCCTGTTCGCACGCGAGCTCGCGCGCGCGTGGTCGGACAATCGGGATCCGCTACTCGCACGCCGCACGCGGCATCAGGAGGCGAATCTCGGGCGCCCGGCGAGCCGCCGCCTGACCGCGCGCGCTGGTCGTCGACAACCAGGAGCTCGGCTCGATCGCATTCACGCGCACCACGCCGTTCACGCCGAAGGACGAGCGCGAGATCCAGTTCTACCTGTCCAACCTCGTGCTGCCGCTGCGCAATGCGCTGCTCTATCACGATGCCGTGCAGGCCTCGATCAAGGACGCGCTCACGGGCGTCCCTACAACCGCAGTTTCCTGGAAACCACCCTGCGCCGCGAAGTCGGCCTCTCGCACCGTCACGGCACGCCGTTGTCGCTGATCCTGCTCGACGTCGACGACTTCAAGTCGATCAACGACGAGCACGGGCATCAGGCGGGGCGACGCCGTACTGCAGATGGTCGCCCGTACGCTCGGCGAAGATGCGTGCGCGGGACCGACGTGCTGGCACGCTTCGGCGGCGACAGATTCACGATCCTGCTCAGCAACACGCGCCTGCCCGGCGCCGTCGTCGCCGCGCGGAATCTGTTCGAGCGACTGACGCCACGCCCTGCCCCATCGCCGACACGATCCTGCGCGTGACGCCGTCGCTCGGCATTGCTTCCCTGCGCAAACGCGATGGCCACGAGCGCCTGTTCCAGCGCGCGCGGCACGCCGCGCTCTACGAAGCGAAGAGGCCAGGGCGGCGGCCGTATCGCCGTCGCTTCGAGGGCACGCAGTCAGCGTGCTCACCTGAACCACGCTGCACGCTGCGGTCACCGCCCCGTTGTCATGCAGGTCTGGAAGACACTGATCCCGCCCCACGCGCTCGCCGACCAGATCGCTAATCCCGACTGGCTCATCGTCGACACGCGCTTCGACCTCACCGCCCCCGCGGCGGGTCCGGCCGCCTACGCGGCTGCACACTTCCCAGGGGCGCACTACGCACATCTCGACGAGGACCTGGCCGGTCCGATCCGGCCCGACACGGGCCGACACCCGTTGCCGGATCCCGCGGTCCTCGCGGCGAAGCTCGGCGCCTGGGGACTCGGCGACGCTGTGCAACTCGTCGCCTACGATGACAGCGGGGGCGCGCTGGCCGCGCGCCTGTGGTGGCTCGCCCGCTGGCTCGGTCACGACGCTGCGGCCGTCCTCGACGGCGGACTCGCCGCCTGGCGTGCGCTCGGCCTGCCGCTCGACGCCGAGCGTCCCGTGTCGCGTCCGCGGCGATTCCTGCCGCGCGTGCGCCCCGAGCTCGCGATCGGCGTCGGCGACGTTGTCGCCGGCCTCGCCCAGCGCGAGATCCTGCTGCTCGACGCGCGTTCCGCAGTGCGTTTTCGCGGCGAGTCGGAGCCCATCGACGTGCGTGCGGGTCACGTGCCGGGCGCAGTGAATCACCCATTTCAGCAGAATCTCGGCGCCGACGGCCGTTTCCTCGCTCCGCAGGAACTGGCGGCGCGCTACGCCGCCCTCCTCGCGGGACTCTCGCCGGGGAACGTCGTTGAGCGTATGGTGGCTCCGGCGTCACCGCATGCCATAACCTGCTCGCGCTCGAGCATGCCGGCGTGCGCGGCGCGCGGCTCTACGTCGGGTCGTGGAGTGAGTGGATCCGCGAACCAGAATCGACCGATCGCGAGCGGCCCGGACTAAGCTCACGACGTGCTGCAGTGCGCGCGAATGGCGCTGCAAAAAACAACGAGCAGGATTCATCCCGGCGAGGTTGAGCCGGGCGCATGCATTGCTATACAGTACGGTCACTGGTTCTTTTTCGAAGAAAGCGCTGTCGGGGCGCGTGCGATAAACCTTATCTGTCGCACGGGGAACCCACGATAGCTCGATGATCCCGGGGGATGCTCGATCAGGGTCAGTTTTCTGCCCGGATCAAAAAAACAATCATCGCAGGCGCTTCGCCCACGGTGATTTCGTTCGCCAATGCAGCGTAAGGAGATTCGCATGAACAAGCCTTTTGGGTTTCGGGGCAGTGCTGTCGCCGCAGGCGTAGCGCTAAGCGCTCGGCTTGCCGGCCCTGGCGCTCGGCGGCCCACGCGACGTCGACAGTATGGTCCTCTCGACCAGCTGCGCGCGCAGGGGACGCGCCGACATCTTCGTGAAGATGTCGAGTGATGCCTCGCTCGCAGATGCCGGCAGCTACGGGTCGAAGAACGCCCGTGCGCAGCATGTGTACGACGTGCTGACGGCAAATGCGGCACTGACCCAGCAGGGTCTGCGCAAATATCTTGATCAGCACGCCATCGGCTACCAGGTGTTCTGGATCAACAACAGCATCCTGATCCGCAACGCCAGCCGCGACCTCGTGAACGAGATCGCCGCCCGGGCGGACGTGGCCTATATCCGTGGCAATCACACGATGAAGCTCGATGTGGTCGACTTGCCGTCGCCAAGCCCTCAAGGGCACCGACGCGGTCGAGTGGGGCGTACAGAAGATCCGTGCCCCCGACGTATGGGCGACCGGCAACACCGGCGTGGGCGTCGTCGTATCGAGCGTCGATACGGGCGTGCGCTACACGCATACGGCCTCGTGAATCAGTACCGCGGCAGCAACGGCGACGGCACCTTCACGCACGACTACAACTGGTTCGATCCGTCGAAGGTCTGCGGCAATCCGTCGCTCGCGCCCTGCGACAACAACGCAGCACGGCACGCACACCATGGGAACGATGGTCGGCGGTGACGGCCTCGGCCCATTCACCAACGACGTCGGCGTCGCGCCGGGCGCGAAGTGGATGGCGGCGAAGGGTTGCGAGACCAACTCCTGCTCCGACACCGCGCTCATCGGCTCCGCTCAGTTCATCGCCTGCCCGACGAAGACGGACGGCAGCGCTCCTGACTGCACCAGGCTCCGGATGTCGTCAACAACTCCTGGGGCGGCGGCGGCCACGATCCGTGGTACTTCACCTACGTCCAGGCTCTGGCGCGCGGCCGGCATCATCCCGGTGTTCTCGGCCGGCAATAACTGGCTCCGGTTGCCAGTCCATGGGTTCCCCCGGTGACTATCCGGAACGTGATCGGCGTCATGCCGCCATCTCCCAGAACGGACACGCTGGCAAGCTTCAGCAGCAAGGGTCCAGGCCTGTTCCCGGCCCATCGTCTGAAGCCCGACATCGTTGCCCCCGGTGACAACGTCCGTTCGTCGATCAACACGAACGACAACGCCTACGGCGGCAACCTGTCCGGCACGCTCGATGGCGGCGCCGCATATCGTCGGCTCCGTGGCGCTGTACCTCTCGGCGAACCTGGGTGCGACCTATGGCAATGTCTCTAACGCGTTCAGGAACACGGCGTCGCAAGCCCTGAATGCGCCGCCTGGCCCGGATGCGTGCGAGGAACCGTAACTTCGACGAGGTGCCGAACCCCATCTACGGCTGGGGCCGCATCGACATCGCTGCTGCGCTCGGCGACTAAGCCGACGCAGCTGCACGAGGGCTGGATTCCGCCGGCCTCGTTTCTGAAGTATCGAGCGAGGGCCGGGGCTGATCCCCGGCCCTCAGCGTCTCCATCCTCCGCACCATGAGCGCCAGCCCTCGTCCAGACTGACGGCATCCCGCTTCGCGGCCGACGTGCTCGCCGCGTCGCAGGAGGCGGCCCGTGCTCGTCGATTTCTGGGCGCAGTGGTGCGGACCCTGTCTCGCGCTCGCGCCGCTCCTGGAACGCCTCGCCGCCGATCTGACCGGACGACTCGTCGTCGCCAGGTCGACGATCGATCGGGAGCCCGAGCTCGCAAATCGCTACGCCGTGCGCGCGCTGCTACCCTGAAGCTGTTCCGCCGCGGCGTGATCGTCGATGAGCGCTGATCGGCATGCAGTCGCCCGCGGCGCTGCGCGTGCGCGCTCGTCGATCGCCACCTGGACAAGCCGTCCGACGCGGCGCTCGCACGCGCGCGCTGGTCTGCTCGCCTCGGGCGATGCGGCGAGCGCGGTGTCGATTCTCCGTGATGCCGCGCAGACGGAACCGGATCACTGGCCGCTGCAGGTCGAGCTCGGCGCCGCATTGCTGGCAACGAACGACGTCGCGGGCGCCGATGCGATCGTGCGCGCCCTTCCCGCCAACGTGGCCGAAGACGCCGCGAGCCGCGCGTGCTGCGCGCGCGTGGAGTTCGCCCGCGCCGTGGCAGCGGCGCTGCCGCGCGGCGGCACTCGGGCGTCGCGTGGCGGAGAATCTCGGACGATCTGGAGGGGCGCTACCTGCCCGGCGGCGCGCCGCGTGCTCGATGGTGATCCGAGGCGGGACTCGAGCAGCTTCTCGAAGTCATGCGTCGCAAACCGTGCTTTCCTGTGACGACCTCGGGCGACGCAGTCTCGTCACCGCCTTCGAGATCGTCGGTAACGATTCCGACCTGCCAAGCGCTATCGCGCCCGGATGGCCGGCCTGCTCTACTAGCCAGGCCGGCGCAACCCGATCGCGCGCGTCGGAGTGCGCGATCCGTGTCCGACTGCATCGTCTGCGTGTCTTCGTCGATGCCGCGCAGGAACTCGAGCAGATCGCCGCGCTCGGTCGCGCGTGAGCACGCTGTCGATCGTCTCGCTCCGCCCGGGGTCTGGATCGTGTGCCGCGCCAGCACATCTTCGAGTCGCCGCGGAACCGTCGTGCAGATACGGCGCCGAGTACGCGAGGCCGAGCAGCGACGGCAGCGTTGTAGCCCTGAGTGCCGTAGGACGGATAACCCTGCGTCGTCTGCTGGACGATCGTGCCACCGCCGCGCACCTCGAGCGACGAAGCCGCGTCGAAGGTGCCGACCGGGTCCAGCAGCGTGAGGCGACGCCGCATTCGGCAGATTGATCCACGCTCGATCTGCACGCCGGCGGCGGTCAGATTGGGATCGAGCGGCGGAATGTCGGCAAAAAAGCCCCGGCCGAGGGGATCCTTGGGGAAGGTCGGGTTGGTCTGATAGAGCGGCGCCGTGCGGCTCTTCGTCCACTTCTTGCCGCCGTGGCATGCTCGCGCAGTTCGTTTCGAACACGGCGTGGCCCGGATGGCTCGCGGCGGTCGGATCGCCGTCCAGGTCCGGCACGATCGGCGCGCGCACCGACGCAATCCAACTCGTCATTGCGTCCAGCGAGTCGCTGACGCCGCTGGTCGGTCCGTGGTTGAAGACCTTTGCCGGTACGGTTCTCGCCGTTGAGTGCTGATGGCGAAGCCGCGGCCGCCCGTCACGCCGCGCGCGTTGTTGTTGAAGTCCGTGACCGAGCCGCGCGTGCCGCTCCAGTCGAAGACGCGCTGGTCACCGAGATCGTTGCGCGCAGAAGCTGCCCTCGAGCGGAATGGTCTCGACGCGGTCCTGAACCGTTGATCCAGGTCACGCTGTCCGAGTGGCCGTCCTCGTGGCAGGTGGCGCAGCTGGCGCGTCCGTTGTCCGAAGCGCGGCCGCGGAAGCTGAGCGGGTCGACGTCGCGCAGCTCGATGTCGAAGATGCCATTGCCGTCCGTGATCGAAGCACATCGGGCAGGCCGAGCGAGTGGAGAACGCGAGCTTGCCGACGAGGCAGGCGGTGGCCCAGCGAACCGGCCGCCGGCGGCGTGCTCGCAGACAGATCGCGCTCGATCACCGTGTTGCGCGTGAGGTCGATCGCGGTCACGGACAGGCCGATGTCGTTGTATGCATATGCGCGCGCGATCCGTCGCTCGACATGCACGACGCCGGTCGGCGTTTGCCGGTCTGGAAGCGCACGACTGCCGCCGGATCGCCGATGCTGAGGTGCTGGTTCGCGTCGAGATCGACGCGCATGACGTAGTTGCTGCCGCGGCTCACGACCAGGAACTGCGTGTGCCGATGCGGTTCGGCGTCGATCGCGACGATGTCACTCGCGAACAGCCGCTTCAGGCTCCCGTTCTGACCCGCCCGCCTCGAGGTCGATCTGCTGATTGAGATTCGACGGTGCCGATCCGTCTCGATGCCGTCGATGCGATCGAGCACGCCCACCATGCCCTGCACGATCTTGTTGAACTCACCGGCGGCTCGGGCTGGGCGCCGACGTTCGGCACAGTAGAGCAGAGTGACCGCGCACGAGCACCGCATGCAGCATGTTCGGATACACGCCCCTGGGGCGTGCTGGCGATGGGACCGTCCGCGGACGTCGGCCAGTTCGCAGTCGGGGCCGGACAGAAGGTCTGCGTTCGGTATCGAAGCGCCGTCCCCGGTGCCATCTCTTCGCCGCTGTTGAAGAACAGCGTGGGCACGGGGGTCGGACTGCAGCGCGAGGCGCGTGTTCAGGCAGTAAGCGCGACGGTCGCCCACGAATCCGAGTCTCGGCGGCGCCAGCGTGAGCTGGTACACGGCGGTCGGGCCGTCCACGGCGGCGCCGACCTTGAAGGTGTTCATGATGCCCTGCTTGGCGTCGTCGTAGCCGCCGGGCGCGCTGCCGGATCGATGAGCTCGCCGAAGAGTGCGCGTGACGAACACCTGCTCGTCGAGGTCGTCATCGTCGCCGTCGTTGGTGATCGCGATCGACTGCGGATTGCCGCCGGTTGCGACCGTGCCGATCTACTGTCGCGGAAGGCGCAGAGCTTGACCACGGTCACCATGCCGGCCGTGGGTTGGCGATGAACGCATAACCGCCGTTCGGCGTATCGCGATCCTGCGCGGCTCGACACCGACCGCGATCGGGTTGCCGACCACGGCGGGCGTCGCGCGCCGTCAGGCTGATCACCGACATCGTGCCGTCCACGGCGCTGGTCACGTAGGCGTGCGAGTCGTCGGCGCGAGTGCGACAAAGCGCGGTCGTGGCCGACGGGGCAGCTCGGCGATCAGATCGCCGGTATCCGCGCCTGCATCGTCACGCACGGCGAGCACAGAGATCGAGTTCTTTCTCGCGGTTCACGACCACGAGGCGCCGATCGTCCGAGGTGAGCGCAAGCGTGCTGCTGCGCGCCTGGGGAAAGTTGGTCGAGAAATTCGCGAGCGCGCGTGCGAACGTCGATGAGTGTCCCGGCCCGTCGCCGTCATCAATACCGTCTGCGATCGTGGAATCACCCGCGAAGGCATTGGGACCAAGCTTGAAGTTCGGCGCGACCCCGTGCCGACTGCGCCCGCGATCGTCGCCTGTGTGGCGGCATCGATCTCGATGCCGTTCGAATGCAGGCCGTCCGGCATCGAGTGCCTGAGCAGGCTCGGAGACGTTGCCCGTCACATAGTCCGAGTTCCCGCCTTGCGCTGCGCCCAGATCACGGGGCGTGATCTCGAGCGTGCCGGACGGAGGCGCCGTCAGCACTTGCGCGTCCGATCACGAGGCGGTGGTCCGTGTCGCCGAGGTAGAACTCGACTCTCGCCGCTCACGTACTGGAAGACGCCGTCGGCGGCGGTGACACCGTCAACCACGCCCCTCGACGCTGTAGCCGAGGCCCTGGACGAGGCCGTCCGAGAAGATGCCGGACGTCAGCGTCGGAGGCGGGGGCGGGGGCGGAGGAGGCGCGAGGTGGAGGGGGGCGGGGGGCGGGCCGCCGCCGCTGCCACCGCCGCCTCCACCACCACCGCCACCACCACCGCAGGCAGACAGGCCGATTGCGGCGGTGAGCGCGAGCGCTGCGAGAATGATCCAACGAGACTTCGCGTGGAATAATTCATGTTCGAGTTCTTCGCCTTCAGGTCCAAGCCTCCATGCCGGGCCGCTAGCTCGGGGCCAGATTGCCTCAACGGGCAGTCACCACGCAGCCAGCAGTGAGGGAAGCTGGAACGGCGCAGATTATGTCCACGTTCTGAGGCGCGGCTTCTCTGGTGCATGAGACCTAGATTAATCGATCGTACGGCAGCGCAGCCAGTGCGCTGCGTTACATAGCAGCCGCTGCGACACGAAAGCAATACGTAACTGGAACGGGGGCCACACCGA
>ERZ1370068.8185-contig-706_pt1 | contig 46005 bp, 71 predicted proteins | sample MGYA00561227_ERZ1370068 | MGnify/ENA primary metagenome ERZ1370068 (study PRJEB38410, sample SAMEA6850437) | metagenome | study: Metagenomic assessment of the ecological functions of the soil: analysis of the soil microbiota associated with the... | reverse complement strand
TCGATTCCTATCAGCAGCTCTGGACGCCAGCCGTTCGATCCGTCCGGCCGCGCCGAAGAGCCTCGAGCTGCCGCGCTCGGGAAAGAGCGATCTCGGATCGATCCCTGTTCGACAACGCCATGTTCCAGATCGAGAACGCGGTGAAATTCGCCGCCAGCGTGCCCGACGATGCTCAAAAGCGTCTCCGAAGTGGTCGGCAAGATCTCCGATCCGAAATCGCGCGAAAGCCTCGCCAGCATGGTGTCGCCGCCGACCATCCTGAACAAGGCGATCTCCTCGGAGCGCAGCTTTGCCGGCACCTCGATCTCGCTGTCGCGGGCCAAGGCGTTGGCGAAGCAGGCCGGCGGCAAACTCAATGACGTCGTGCTGGCGCTCGCCTCCGGCGTGGTGCGGCGCTATCTGCTGCAGCAGGGGCGCTGCCGAACAAGTCGCTGACGGCCGCGGTGCCGATCTCGCTGCGCGAGGAGGGCAACACCGATTCCAACAACCAGGTGTTCGGCATGATCTGCTCGATCGCCACCAACGTCGAGGATCCCAAGGCGCGGCTGCGAGGCGATCATCGCGCAATCCACAAAGTCGAAGGAGATGTCGCATCCGCTGCGCGCCTTCATGCCGCAGGTCTCCAACGTCTCGATGCTGGGCGCGCCGATCGTGGTGCAGATTCTGGCGCTGCTCTACAGCCGCTCGGACCTGTCCGACGTGCTGCCGCCGGCGGCGAACATCACGGTGTCCAACGTGCCGGGGCCGCGGCAGACGCTCTATGCGGCGCGGCGCGGAGTTGCTGCACATCTTCCCGGTGTCGATCTCGACCCACGGCATCGCGCTCAACATCACCGTGCAGAGCTATCGCGACCAGCCTCGATTTCGGCTTCATCGCCGGCGCCAACATCATTCCGCATGTCCAGGTACTTGTGCGACATGCTGCCGCTCGAGTTCGATGCGCTCGAAGCGGCGTTCGCGCCGCCGCCGGCCGATGTCAAGGGCAGCGCGGCTGAATAGGGAGTTCGTACATGATTGAAATGCCGCCGCTGCAGTTCGCCCAGACCAACGGCATCCGCATGGGACTATTACGAAGCGGGACCGCAGACCGACAAGCCGCCGGTCGTGCTCTGCCACGGCTGGCCGGAGCTGGCGTTCTCCTGGCGCCACCAGATCAAGGCGCTTGGGCGAAGCCGGCATCCGCGTGATCGCGCCGGACCAGCGCGGCTATGGCGCGACCGACCGGCCGGAGCCGGTCGAGGCCTACGACATCGAGCATCTGACCGGCGATCTCGTCGGCCTGCTCGATCATCTCAAGATCGACAAGGCGATCTTCGTCGGCCATGACTGGGGCGGCTTCGTCGTCTGGCAGATGCCGCTGCGGCATATCGATCGCGTCGCCGGCGTGGTCGGCATCAACACGCCGCACACCAACCGCGCCTGGGCCGATCCGATCGAACTGTTGCGCACAGCGGTTCGGCGAGCAGATGTATATCGTGCAGTTCCAGGATCCCGCGCGCGAGCCCGACCGGATCTTTGGCAGCCGGGTCGAGCAGACCTTTGATGCCTTCATGCGCAAGCCGGTGCCGCGCCCCGACGACAGCGCCGGCGGAAGAGGCTGGTCGCCGGCGTCGGCGCGTCGCCGCGACTCAATCTGGCATTCCCGCAGATGATCGCCGGACTACGACGCCAGACACGATCCGCGCACGCCGATCCTGTCGCCCGAGGAGAAGAAGGTGTTCGTCGACACCTTCACGAAAACCGGCTTCACCGGCGGCATCAACTGGTACCGCAACATGTCGCGCAACTGGCAGCGCTCTGCCGAGCATCGACCATACCGTCGCGCGTGCCGTCGCTGATGATCATGGCGGAGAACGACGCAGGTGCTGCCGCCGTCCGTCGGCCGACGGCATGGAGAAGCTGATTCCTGATCTCGAGAAATATCTGGTGCGCGGCAGCGGCCATTGGACGCAGCAGGAAAAGCCGGAAGAGGTCAGCGCCAAGCTGATCGAATGGCGTAGAAGGCGCTTCGGTAGGGCGTGCATTGCATGCGAGCGAAGCGAAGCAATCCATCGTCCGCTGCGAAAGCGTGATTGCTCGTCGCAACGCCTCGCAATGACGGTCAGCGTAGACGGCAGGGAGACAACTTCCGACAATGGCGTCCGGCAACAGACTGAGCCCGATCCCGCAGTCCGCCGACCAAGCCGGTGGTCGGCAACATGCTGTCGCTGGATCTCGACCGCGCCGGTGCAGAATCTGGTGCGGCTGGCCAGGAACTGGGGCCGATCTTCTGGCTCGACATGATGGGCGCGCCGCTCGTCATCGTCTCCGGCCACGATCTGGTCGACGAACTCTCCGACGAGAAACGCTTCGACAAGGCGGTGCGCGGCTCGCTGCGTCGCGGTGCGCGCGGTCGCCGGCGACGGCCTGTTCACCGCCGACACCAGTGAGCCGAACTGGAGCAAGGCGCACAACATCCTGATGCAGCCGTTCGGCAACCGCGCCATGCAGTCCTATCACCCGAGCATGCTCGATATCGCCGAGCAGCTCGTGAAGAAGTGGGAGCGGCTCAACGCCGACGAGGAGATCGACGTCGTCCACGACATGACCGCGCTGACGCTCGACACCATCGGGCTGTGCGGCTTCGATTACCGGTTCAATTCGTTCTACCGCCGCGATTACCATCCCTTCGTGGAGTCGCTGGTGCGCTCGCTCGAAACCATCATGATGATCCGCGGCCTGCCGCTGGAAAATCTGTGGATGCAGAAGCGGCGCAAGGACGCTCGCCGACGACGTCGCCTTCATGAACAAGATGGTCGACGAGATCGTCGCCGAGCGGCGCGTAGCAACGCGGATGCCGCCGAGGGCAAGAAGGACATGCTCGGCGCCATGATGACCGGCGTCGACCGCGCCACCGGCGAGCAGCTCGACGACGTCAACATCCGCTATCAGATCAACACGTTCCTGATCGCGGGCCACGAGACCACCAGCGGCCTGCTGTCGTGCACGATCTACGCGCTGCTGAAGCATCCGGATGTGCTGAAGAAGGCCTACGAGGAAGTCGACCGGGTGCTCGGTGCCCGACATCAATGCACAAGCCGACCTATCAGCAGGTCACGCAGCTCACCTACATCACGCAGATCCTGAAAGAGGCGCTGCGGCTGTGGCCGCCGGCGCCGGCCTACGGCATCGCGCCGCTCAAGGACGAGACCATCGGCGGCAAATACAAGCTGAAGAAGAACACCTTCGTCACGGTGCTGGTGCATGGCGCTGCACCGCGATCCCGAGCGTCTGGGGTCCGAACCCGATGCGTTCGATCCCGAAAATTTCAGCCGCGAGGCCGAGGCGAAGCGCCCGATCAACGCCTGGAAGCCGTTCGGCAACGGCCAGCGCGCCTGCATCGGCCGCGGCTTTGCGATGCACGAGGCGGCGCTGGCGATCGGCATGATCCTGCAGCGCTTCAAATTGATCGACGTGCACCGCTACCAGATGCATCTGAAGGAAACGCTGACGATCAAGCCGGACGGCTTCAAGATCAAGGTGCGCCCGCGCACCGACGCAGGACCGCGGCGCGTTCGCGGCGCCGCGCTGCCGCGGCCGCGGCATCGTCGAACGCCGCGACCGCCGCGGGCACGGACGCGGCCGGGACACAACACGCCGCTGCTGGTGCTCTACGGATCGAACCTCGGCAGCGCGGAGGAACTCGCGACCCGCGTCGCCGATCTCGCCGAGGTCAACGGCTTTGCGACCAAAGCTCGCGCCGCTCGACGATTACGTGGGCAAACTGCCGGAGCAGGGCGGCGTGCTGATCTTCTGCGCCTCCTACAATGGTGCGCCGCCCGACAACGCCACGCAATTCGTCAAATGGCTCGGCGGCGATCTGCCAAAGGATGCGTTCGCCAAGGCTGCGCTACGCCGTGTTCGGCTGCGGCAACAGCGACTGGGCCGCGACCTATCAGTCGGTGCCGCGGCATGATCGACGAGCAATTGGCGGCGCATGGCGCGCGCAGCGTCTATGCGCGCGGCGAGGGCGATGCCCGCAGCGATCTCGACGGCCAGTTCGAGAAATGGTTCGCCAGGCCGCAGCACCGGCGGCGATGAAGGAATTCGGGCGTCGATTCCAACTTTCAGCCGCAGCGCCGACGACGAGCCGCTTTACGCGATCGAGCCGGTGGCGCCGACCGCGGTCAACGCGATCGTCGCGCTCGGCGGCGTCGCGCCGATGAAGGTGCTGGTCAACACCGAGCTGCAGAACCAAGTCCGGCGCCAACCCGTCGGACCGCTCGACCCGGCATATCGAGGTGCAACTGCCGCCGGACCTGACCTATCGCGTCGGCGACCATCTCAGCGTGGTGCCGCGCAACGATCCGGCGCTGGTCGATCCGGTGGCGCGCCGCTTCGGCTTTCCTGCCCGCGGACCAGATCCGGCTGCAGGTCGCCGAAGGCCGCCGCGCGCAATTGCCGGTCGGCGATGTCGGTCTCGGTCGGGCGTCTGCTCACCGAGTTCGTCGAGCTGCAGCAGGTCGCGACCCGCAAGCAGATCCAGATCATGTCGGAGCACACGCGCTGTCCGGTGACCAAGCCGAAGCTGCTGGCCTATATCGGCGACGACGATGCCTCCGCCGAGCGTTACCGCAGCGAGATGCTCGGCAAAGCGCAAATCGGTGTTCGATCTGCTGGAGGAACTTCCGGCCTGCGAATTGCCGTTCCACGCCTATCTCGAAATGCTGTCGCTGCTGGCGCCGCGCTATTATTCGATCTCGTCCTCGCCGTCGGGCGATCCGGCGCGCTGCAGCGTCACCGTCGCCGTGGTCGAAGGCGCCCGCGAGTTCCGGGCCGCGGCATCTACCGGGGCGTCTGCTCGAACTACCTCGCCGGCCGCCGCGTCGGCGACACCATTCATGCCACGGTGCGCGAGACCAAGGCCGGCTTCCGCCTGCCTGACGATGCGTCCGTGCCGATCATCATGATCGGCCCCGGCACGGGCTCGCGCCGTTCCGCGGCTTCCTGCAGGAGCGCGCCGGCGCGAAAGGCCAAGGGCGCGCGCCTGGGCCCAGCGCATGCTGTTCTTCGGCTGCCGCCATCCCGAGCAGGATTTCCTCTATGCCGACGAGCTCGAAGGCTTTCGCCGCCGACGGCGTCACCGAGCTGCACACCGCGTTCTCGCGCGCCGACGGGCCGAAGACCTATGTGCAGCATCTGGTCGCGGCGCAGAAGGACAAGGTCTGGAGCCTGATCGAGAAGGGCGCGATCATCTTACGTCTGCGGCGACGGCGGCAAGATGGAGCCCGACGTCAAGGCGGCGCTGGTGCGCGATCTATCGCGAACGAAGCCGGCGGCGATGCCGATGCCGGCCTGCGCTGGATCGACGATCTCGGCACGAAGAACCGCTACGTGCTCGATGTGTGGGCTGGGGACAGATCTGTAGGGCGGGCAAGGCGCGTCAGCGCCGGCCCAGTTGCTGCTCGGTGCAAGACGGTGGGCACGCGGAGCCTGGCTCGCCGCAGTCGCGCGATCGCATTGGCCTTGCCCAGCCTGACGGCTATAGCTCCCGCATGATCCCGTGGGTGAAAATCGATACCGCAGGTGTTCCCGGCACCGATGGGGAACTGCGCCTGATGCGGCGCGGCGCCGAGTTCTCCGATCAAGCTCGGCACCAACGAGTTGATGAACAGCCGCCTCAGCGGCTCCGAAGCCGCGCTCGCCAGCACTGGCCTGCCAAGAAAATCGAGGCGATAAAGACGCCGCATCTGTTGGATCGGCGGTCTCGGCATGGGCTTTACGCTCCGCGCCGCGCTCTGGCAGTATTGGCTGCCGATGCGGCGGATCGTCGTGGCCGAACTGGTGCCGGCCGTGGTCGGCTGGGCGAGGGGCCCGATGGCGGAGATTTTTGGCGACAGTCTCGGACGATCCGCGCGTGAGCATTCTGCGAGATCGACGTCGCCGAAGTCGATCCGATCGCGCTCGCGAGACCTTCGATGCGATCCTGCTGGACGTCGATAACGGTCCGGAAGGCCTGCACGCGGCAAGGCCAATGATGCGCTCTACGGTCCGCCGGCTTGAAGGCGGCGCTACGCCGCGCTGCGACCTGCGCGGCGTCCTCGCGGTCTGGTCGTCCGGCCCCAATCCGCGCGTTTGCAAAACGTCTGCGCGAGCGCCGGTTTCGACGTCAACGAGATCGCCGTGCGCGCCACCGGTAAGCAGGCGGCGGTGCACGCCATGTGATCTGGATCGCGATGACGGGTGAAATCGTCACGCCGCCTTCGCCGCCGCGCCATGCGCGTGCTTGTCGATGGCGTCGATGATCTGCGGCCACATCGGGATCGGCAGCGCGTGGCCCATGCCGTCGATCATCAACAGTTTCGCGCCGGGGATCGATGCCGCGGTGTCCTTGCCGCCTTCCGGGCGGACCAGCGGATCGACGGTGCCGTGGATCACCAGCGTCGGCGCCTTCACCGCGCGCAGGCGTTCGCTTGCGGCTGCCGGAGGCGAGCACGCGCGCGCAGCTGGCGTCCGACGCCGGCCGGATTGAGGCCGCGTTCATAGGTGCGTTCGGCGCGCGCGCGGTCGAGCGCCTCGTCCTCCGGGAAGGAGCCGACGCGCAGGATTTTCCAGGTTTGTGCAAAGCGCGTCGAAATATTCTTCCTTGCGTGGTCGGCGGCGGCGCCATCAGCATCGGCGGCGGCCTCGCGGGTCGGCGGCGGCACCTTGGGATTGCCCGTTGTCGACATGATCGAGGTCAGCGAGCGCACGCGCTCCGGAAACGAGATCGCGATCTCCTGGGCGATCATGCCGCCCATCGACGCGCCGACCAGATGCGCCGACTTGATGCCGAGCACATCCATCAGCCCGGTGGTGTCCTTGGCCATGTCGATGCAGCTTGTAGGGCGCGGCGACCGGGATTTTCAGGAAGCGCAGCTTCAGCAGTTCGAGCGGCGTCAGCGCGCTTGCCGCCGGTCATCCTGCTGGACTTGCCGATGTCGCGGTTGTCGAAGCGGATCACGCGGAAAGCCGCGCGCGGCGAGCTGTCGGCAGAACTCGTCGTCCCAATGGATCATCTGGGCGCCCAGCCCCATGATCAGCAGCATCGGCTCGGCGCCGGCATCGCCAAAGATCTCGTAGCAGATGTCGATGCCGTTGGCGCGGGCGATCTGCGGCGGCTGATGGGCGAGCGCGTTCACGTCGGTTTCCTCGGTGGTATCGTTGATGAGGAACTCTATGCCACGGTTTGTCGCAGCGCAGAAGGCTTCCGCAGCCCGTCGATCAGCGACAATCGCCTCGTGTTGACCGCCACGCCGCAACGGTGTGGTATGGCCAAAAGACAAGCGAAGCGTGGCAAGCGCTCGCTAACCAATCCGGAGGAGCGCCAATGGCCGACAAGGGCAACGATCCTGCCGTGATCTGGCAGAACGATGATCGGCGAGATGGAGAAGGGATTCAACTCCTTCGCCAACCAGGCGATGGCGTCGCCCGAATTCTCCAAGGTGATGAACCAGGTCGGCGGCGTCGCCGCGGGCGCGCAGAAGCAGCTCGGCGAGCTGATGGAGAAATATCTCGTCAGCATGAACCTGCCGAGCCGGGCGCAGATGGTCGGCATGGCCGAGCGGCTGCAGTCGATCGAGGGCCAGCTCAACGAGATCAAGGCGATGCTGCAGCCAGATGAACCGCAACTGCCGGTCGAGCCGGCGGATCGGCCGGCGCGCCGCGGCCGCCGCGCACCAAGCGTCCGCCGTCGGCCGAGGGAGAGCAGAAATGAACGCGCCCAGCGGGTCTCGATCTGGCATCGATTCCGGAGCGGATCCAGTCCGAGGTGCAGCGCGCGATCCAGCGCAGCATCAAGGGCGTCGAATATATCGCGTCCTCCGGGCCTGTCGCTCGGCTCGACGCCGAAGGACATCTTGCATGTCCGCGGCACCATGAACCTCTATCACTACCGCCCGATCGCCGACGAAATCTACCGCGTGCCGATCCTGATCGTGATGGCGACCACCAACCGCGGCTACATCCTCGACATGGTGCCGGGCCAGAGCTTCATCGAGTTCCTGCTGAAGCGCGGCTACGACGTCTACATGCTGGACTGGACCGCGCCGAAGCCGGAAGAGAAATCGCTTGCGGATGGAGGACTACGTCCTCGACTTCATTCCGGATTGCGTCCGCCGCGTGCAGCAGGATTCCGGCGAGCAGGACGTCACCGTGATCGGCTATTGCTTCGGCGGCGTGCTGTCGCTGCTGTACGGCTCGATCTTCAACGACGGGCCGATGAAGAATCTGATCTGCTTCACCACGCCGATCGATTTCCGCGAGATGAAGCTGTTCTCGAATTTCTCGGACCGGCGCTATTTCGACGTCGACCAGCCTGGTCGACAGCGTCGGCAATCGTGCCGCCGGAGATGATCCTGTCGTCGTTCGATATGCTGCGGCCGGCGTCGCGCGTCGTCAAGCCAGGTGCAGCTGTGGGACAACATCTGGAACGACGAGTTCGTGAAGTCGTACCGGATGTTCGACCGCTGGGCGACCGACATCGCTGCCGCTGGCCGGCGAGTATTTCCGCACCATCACCAAGGACCTGATGTGGGACAACAAGCTCTACAACGACACCATGTCGGTCGGCGGCCGCGCGGCCAATCTCGCCGACATCAAGGTGCCGATCCTGCATGCGGTGCGCCGAGCACGACCACATCGTGCCCTATGACGCCGCCAAGCATCTGATCGCGAAGGTCGGCTCGACCGACAAGGAAGAGGTGATGCTGAAGGGCGGTCACGTCAGCCTCGTCGCCGGCGCCAACGCGATCAAGCGGCTGTGGCCGAAACTGGACTCCTGGCTAGGTGGAAGATCGACATGAGCGAAACACGTTCCTATCCGCGGCACGCCAAGACCGACGCCGGCGACATCGAATTCCGCCTGATGTCGCGGGCGGACGAGGCACGCGGTGCTGGCTTTCGCGCAAAAGCTGCCGACCCATGATCTGCTGTTCCTGCCGCGCAATATCAGCCAGCCAAAGGTGCTGTCGGCCTGGATCAACGAGATCGAGCGCGGGCGACATCACGAGCCTGCTGGCGGTGAAGGGCGGCACGGTGGTCGGCTGCGGCACGCTGGTGCGCGATCCGCATTCCTGGTCGCCGCATGTCGGCGAGATCCGGATGGTGGTGTCGCAGGATGTCCGCGGGCAGGGCGTCGGCCGGGCGCTGTCGCAGGAGACCTTTGCGCTGGCGCTAGGCGCCGGCCTGGAAAAGCTCTCGGTGCAGATGACGGTCGACCAGCAGGCGGCGATCGCGCTGTTCGAGAGCCTCGGCTTCAAGGCCGAGGCGCTGCTGCGCGACCATGTCCGGGACGTCGACGGCAAGAAGCACGACATCGTCGTGCTCGGGCACAATGTGGCGCAGGTCCGGGCGCAGATGGAGGCCTACGGCCTGCCGGGAGCCGTCCAGCACTAGATCTTGGGCTGTCCCGCCGGAACTCGAAGCCTTCCAGCGGGCAGAATCGCTCCAATTATCCCAGCTGATCACGAATTCGTGATATCGCGATGCAACATTGATGTTGCGGCGCACCATTAATTATGGCACAACGATGTCGCCCCGGGCCAATCCGGACGGGGTGAGCCCATAGCTCAAACCTGAGGATGGAGAGACCCACATGACCACCGAAACCAATTCCGTGCTGAACACCGTCAAGGAAGCCTTCGCGCCCGTCACCGAGGCGTTCACCAAGCTCCAGAACATGGAAGTTCCGGAAGCCGCCCGTGAGTTCGTGAAGAAGCAGGCCGAGACCGCCAAGGTTCGCGCCGCCGACTTCCACGCCGGTTCCGAGAAGGTGACCGCCGCGATCGAAACCGCTGTTGCCGGTTCGGTCTCCGAGGCCGCCAAGATCAGCCGCAACGATCCAGCAGGCGATGTATCAGGACGCGGAAGCGTTCTTCGCCGGCATCGACAAGCTCGCTTCGGCCAAGTCGCTGAGCGAAGCCGCCCAGATCCAGTCGGACATGGTCCGTGCGCGTGGCGAACTGTTCGTCTCGCGGGCGAAGGCCACCACCGAATATCTCGGCAAGCTCGTCGCCGACGGTGCCAAGACCGCGCAGGACAACTTCTCCAAGGTCTACAGCAAGACCGCCTGATCGCGCATCTTGCTGACAAACTGCATCGTTCGCAGGCCCGCTTCGGCGGGCCTTCTTTGATCATCCCGGCATAGATCAGCTGTTGATCCCTGATGGTGGGAGGCGCAGCCGAGCAGGTCGAGCTTTTGCGGCCGTCGCAACGGTGCAAAGCGATAAGCGCAGTCTCGAACCAGAAGGCAATCCGGTCTGCTTCCTTTCGAGCGCGGCGAGATGGATTGCTTCGCCTGCCTCAGCGATGACGGGTACTCTGCTGCCGGTGCGTAAACGCTGCATGCCGATGACACTGACGCTTCCCGGCACGTTCGTGATCGACACGTCCCGGCGACGCCGCGCGCGCGGCAGAGTTGCGCCGCGTCAAACTGCTGGCGACGCTGGTGCTGGCGGCGACGCTTGCGCTGTCTTCATCGCGGCGAGGTGCGATGCTGCCGTGTGCATCCGGTCTTCGGCTTCGTCGCGGCGTTCGCCGAAGCTGCCACCATCGGCGGCCTTGCCGACTGGTATGCGGTGGTGGCGCTGTTCAAGCAGGCCGCTGGGATTGCCGATCCCGCACACCGCGATCATCCAGAGCAACCAGCACCGCATCGCCGACAAGCTCGGCGAATTCATCGAGGTGCATTTTCTCGAAGCCGGCACCGGTCGAGGCCAAGCTGCGCCAGATCGATTTCGGCGCCTTCGTCGCCGACTGGCTGCGCGACCGCAAGCGCAGCGAGCGATCTCGCGCCGCTTCGCGCTGCGCCTGTTGCCCGAGGCGGTCTCGGCGACGGAAACCTCGGGCCTGATGACTTTCATCACCCGCCGCATCACCACGCAATTGCTGTCGATCGATCTCGCGCCGCTCGCCGCCGGCACGCTGCGCGGCTTCGTGCAGGAGGGCCGGCATCAGGGCCTGCTCGACGACATCCTGCGCGCCGTGCATCAGACGCTGACGCACGCCGGAAACCATGGCCGTGATCCGCGACAAGATCCGCGCCGAAATGCCGACGCTGCTGAAACTCTATCGCGCCGACAAGTTTCCTGGTGAACCGGATCGTCGCGTCAGCCACCGACGTTCTTCGAGGAGGTTCGCAACGATCCAAAGCATCCGTTCCGCGGCGAGTTCGACCGCATGCTGCTGTCGTTCGTCGACACGGCTCGGCAGCGATCAGGCGCTTTGCCGATCGCATCGACGGCTTGAAGCGCGACCTGCTGGCGCGGCCCGGAACTCGGCGACCTCGCGCGCAACATCTGGTCGAACGCGCGATCCTTCATCGAGCGCAGCGCGTCCGGGCGAGACGCAGGTGTGCTGCAGCAGCATCTGGCAAGGATGTTCGTGGAAGCAGGCGAGGCGCTGGCTGGCGACGCCGAACTGCGCGCCGAGATCAACCAGGGTCTGGTCGCCGTGCTGCGAAGCGTCATCGCCGAGCAGAAGAGCGGCGTCTCGACCTTCATCGCCGATCAGGTGAAGGCCTGGGACATGGCGGCAGTTGATTTCGCTGATCGAAATCAACATCGGCAAGGACCTGCAATACATCCGCTTCAACGGCTCGCTGATCGGCGGGCTTGCCGGATTGGCGCTCTACACGCTCGAATACCTGCTTCGGCTCGTGTGACTAATTAATCACGTCAAGCGCGTTTAATTCGCCGGCCGGTGTGCATCTGGGCCGCTTGAAAGCACAAAACCGGTTCCTTAGCTTTTTAGCGACAGATTGTTGCATTGCGGAACGATTCTGACGAGGTTTGCGTCTTCCATTGAGCCATTGGCCGGCTGCCGCGACTTAAGGGGCCGGCCTGAACAGGAGATACGATGTCCGTTGCTGCGCAGACGCTTCGCCCGCCGTCCAAGACCCTGATGTTGCTGGAAGGGCGGCGCCATTCACGAACTCGGCGCCTTCTTCGGCGCCCTGCCGCTGCTCAGCCTCGCGCCGGCAGGCGACGGCCATCCGGTGCTGGTGCTGCCGGGCCTCGTCGCCTCGGACGTCTCGACGCGGCCGTTGCGCACGCTTCCTGAAAACGCGCGGCTATGCCGTCAGCGGCTGGCGGCTAGGCCGCAATCTCGGTCTGCGCGATGGCGTGCAGGACGCGATGGTCGATCTCGTCCACGAATTGAACGACACCCATGGCCGCAACGGTCTCGCTGGTCGGCTGGAGCCTGGGCGGCCTCTACGCGCGCCAGCTCGCCAAGATGATGCCCGAGCGCGTGCGCCAGGTGATCACGCTCGGCAGCCCGTTTGCCGCCGGCCCGAAGGCGACCAACGCCTGGCGCGTCTATGAGATGGCCAGCGGCCGCCGCGCCGACGAGGAAGACCCGCGCTTCGGCGGATCGCTCACCGGCGCGCCGCCGGTGCCGACCACCGCGATCTTCAGCCGCACCGACGGCATCTGCGCCTGGCAGGGCTGCCGCGAGGAAGCGACCGCGATGTCCGAAAGCATCGAGGTCGAAAGCAGCCATTGCGGCATGGGCCATCATCCGGCCGTGGTCTACGCGGTCGCCGATCGTCTGGCGCAGGCCGAAGGCGAATGGTCGCCGTTCGATCGCTGCTGGCTGGCGCAGTCTGGTCTATCCGGATCCGAATCGCTGGTTGCGACACTGGCCATCACCTCGCCCCGCTTGCGAGACGCGTCGGCGTTGCCGCAGCAATCCTCAGTGTGAGGGTCTGACATCCCGCCGCGCTCAACACGACCTCATCCCATCGGGAGCGGTCCGCCGCGATCACGTGTACTGTCAGCCTGCGCAAGCGGGAGACCGCGTCCGAAGGATGAAGACCCGGCTGCCTAGCCAACATTGCCGCGAATCGACAGAAACGCGGTATGCGTTGACGCATGCCGCAGCCGCTTGCCCGCATCATCGAACAGCTCAAGCGCGAACCTTCGCGCACCGGCTCGATCGTCATCACCGTATTCGGCGACGCCATCGTGCCGCGCGGCGGTTCGGTGTGGCTCGGCACGCTGCTGGAATTCTTCGCGGTCATCGATATCGACAGCGGCGTGGTGCGCACCGCGATGTCGCGGCTGGCAGCCGACGGCTGGCTCGAGCGCAACAAGGTCGGCCGCAACGAGCTTTTACCGGCTGGCGCAGGCAAGGAGCGGCGACACTTTCGATACCGCTACCAGGCATATCTACGATCCGCCACCGTCGGACTGGACCGGCCGCTTCGAACTGCTGCTGATCGGCAATGGCGAGGACCGCGACGCCTCGCGCGATGCGCTGAAGAACGCCGGGCTTCGGCAGTCCGCTGCCGGGCGTATGGGTCGCGCCCGTCAGGCGTGCCGGTGCCGGAGGAAGCCGCGGGCGCGATCCGCCTGGAAGTCTCCGCCGAGGACGACAGCGGCAGGCGCCTGCTCAGCGAAAGCTGGCCGCTGCAGCGCACCGCCGACGCCTATCTGAAATTCATGAAGACGCTTTGAGCCGCTGCGCGGCTGATCGACAGCGGCGCGCGAGCTGCTCAGCGACGCGCGACGCCTTCACCGCGCGGATCCTTCTGATCCACCATTACCGCCGCGTGGTGCTGCGTGACCCGCTGCTGCCGACGCGACTGTTGCCGGAGGACTGGCCGGGCAGGGCGGCCCGGCAACTCTGCGGCGAGATCTATCGCGGGCTGCTTCCTGCGTCCGGAACAATGAGCTTGACCAGCCACGCCAGCAACGAAAACGGGCCGTGCTGCCGAAGGCCGTGCGAGGCGCTGGCGCGCCGGTTCGCCGGGGACATGAAAATATGTTACAGAAATATACTTGCATTGATCGAAAGTTTTTGATATATATTAAATTCCACCAATAAGCTTCGGGAGGTCGGCCATGTACACGCAGGCGCTCAACACGTCCGATGGCGAAGACCGCAACATCGAGGACGCCGCGCGCTCCGCCGCAGTTCCAGGCGCGCATCGACGCCGACGAGCGCATCGAGCCCAACGACTGGATGCCCGCGGCCTATCGCAAGACGCTGACGCGGCAGATTTCACAGCACGCGCATTCCGAAATCGTCGGCATGCTGCCCGAGGGCAACTGGATCACCCGCGCGCCGTCGCTGCGCCGCAAGGCCGCGCTGCTCGCCAAGGTGCAGGACGAATGCGGCCACGGGCTTTATCTCTACGCCGCCGCCGAGACGCTCGGCACCTCGCGCGAAGAGCTGGTCGACCTGATGCTGGCGGGGAAGGCAAAGTATTCCTCGATCTTCAATTATCCGACGCTGACCTGGGCCGATATCGGCGCGATCGGCTGGCTGGTCGATGGCGCCGCGATCATGAACCAGATCCCGCTGTGCCGCTGCTCCTATGGCCCTTATGCGCGCGCGCATGATCCGCGTCTGCAAGGAAGAATCATTCCACCAGCGCCAGGGCTTTGAGATCATGCTGACGCTGTCGCGCGGCACCGAGAGCAGAAGGCGATGGCGCAAGAGCGCGCTCGATCGCTGGTGGTGGCCGGTCTTGATGATGTTCGGCCCGCCCGACAAGGCGAGCCAGCACAGCGACACCTCGACCAAGTGGAAGATCAAGCGCTTCTCCAACGACGAGCTGCGCCAGAAATTCGTCGATGCCACCGTGCCGCAGGCGCAGTTTCTGGGCTCACCATTCCCGATCCCGGGCATGAAGCAAGAACGCTGACGGGCAATTGGGAATACAGCGCCATCGACTGGGACGAATTCAACCAGGTGCTCGCCGGCAACGGTCCCTGCAACCGCGACCGGCTGGCGGCGCGGCGCAAGGCGCATGACGACGGCGCCTGGGTGCGCGAAGCGGCCGCTGGCCTACGCCGAGAAGCGCCGGCAGCGGCAACACGCGCAGGCTGCGAATAGAGGAGATCGCGATGGCCACGCCGAACACGCCGCTCTGGGAAGTCTTCATCCGCAGCCGCAACGGGCTGGCGCACAAGCATGTCGGCTCCCTGCACGCCGACTGACGCGACGCTGGCGCTGCAGGCCGCGCGCGACATCTACACCCGCCGCGGCGAGGGCTCTCGATCTGGGTGGTGCCGTCGAATGCGATCACGGCGTCCGATCCGTCCGGAGAAGGGCATGATGTTCGAGCCGCGCGGAATCCAAGATCTACCGGCACCCGACCTTCTACGACGTGCCGGACGAAGTCGGGCATATGTGATGGCTGTCGCCTCGATCCAGGTCTCCGAAACCCCGCTGGTGCTGTACGCGCTGCGCCGCGCCGACGATGCGCTGATCCTCGGCCACCGGCTGTCGGAATGGTGCGGCCATGCGCCGATGCTGGAAGAGGACATGGCGCTCGCCAATATGGGCCTCGATCTGCTCGGCCAGGCGCGCGAGCTCTATTCCTATGCGGCCGAAAGTCGAGGGCAAGGGTCAACGACGAGGATAAGTTCGCCTATCTCCGCGACGTCAGGCAGTACCGCAATCTCCTGCTGCTGGAGCAGCCGAACGGCGATTTTGCGCGCACGATGGTGCGGCAGTTCTTCTATGCGACCTTCGCCGATCTCTATTGGCGCGCGATGATGCGATCGAGCGATCCGACGCTGGCGGCGATCGCGGCAAATCGGAAAAGGAAAGCGCCTATCATGTGCGGCATTCGTCGGAATGGATCGTCCGGCTCGGCGACGGCACCGAGGAGAGCCATCGCCGGCGCGCAATCGGCGATCGACGATCTCTGGGCCTTTACCGGCGAGATGTTTGCGCGTCGATGACGGCGAGCGCGGCCTGATCGATGCCGGCATTGCGATCGACCCGCGACGCTGCGGCTCGCAATGGCTGAAGACGGTCACCGGCGTCGTCAGCGAAGCGACGCTGGCGCTGCCGAATAACAACTGGATGCAGCAGGGCGGCCGCAGCGGCCGGCACAGCGGAGCATCTCGGCCATCTCCTGAGCGAATTGCAGTCGATGCAGCGGACGCTTTCCGGGGGCGACATGGTGAGCCGCTGTGCTCAGCGATGCCGATCTGCGCCGGCGCGCCTGGGAAGCCGCCGCGCAAGTGGTCGATCCCGAGATTCCGGTGCTGACGATCGCCGATCTCGGCGTGCTGCGCGACGTCACGGTCGGACGATGGCCGTGTCGAGGTCGCGATCACGCCGACCTATTCCGGCTGCCCCGCCATGAACATGATCGCGCTGGAGATCGAGCTGGCGCTGGAACGCGCCGGCATTCGCGCGCCGAAAATCCGCACCGTGCTGTCGCCGGCCTGGACCACCGACTGGATGAGCGAGGACGGCCGCCGCAAGCTCCGGGACTACGGCATCGCGCCGCCGCAGGCCGCGAAGCGGCCGCCGCGCGCTGTTCGGCGAGCAGCAGGTGGCCTGTCCGCAGTGCGGCTCGGACAATACCGAGCTGCTGTCCGAATTCGGCTCGACCTCCTGCAAGGCGCTATGGCGCTGCAAGAGCTTGCCGCGAGCCGTTCGACTATTTCAAGTGTCATTGACCATGTCCCACGCACCGCGTTTCCACCGCCTTGCCGTCGACGATCTGCGCCGCGAGCACGCCGGACGCGGTGTCGCTGACCTTTGCGATCCCGCAGGAGCTGTCCGGCGACTACAGCTTTGCGCCCGGGCAATATCTGACCCTGCGCACGACCATGGACGGCGAGGAAGTCCGCCGCTCCTATTCGATCTGTTCCGGACCCCGATGACGGCGAGCTGCGGATCGCCGTGAAGAAGGTCGATGGCGGCGCGTTCTCGAGCTGGGCGGCTGATGAATTGAAAGCCGGCGACGAGCTCGACGTGATGACGCCGACCGGCCGCTTCGGCGTCGCGCCTGCGCCTGATGAGGCGCGGGTCTATGTCGGTTTTGCCGCCGGCTCCGGCATCACGCCGATCCTGTCGATCGTCAAGGGCGTGCTGGCGCGCGAGCCCAACAGCCGCTTCTTCCTGTTCTACGGCAACCGCTCGACGGCAGGCATGCTGTTCCGCGAAGCGCTGGAGGACCTGAAAGACCGCTTCCATGCAGCGGCTTTCGCGTTTTCCATGTCATCTCCGGCGAAGAGCAGGACATCCCGATCCCTGCACGGCCGGCTCGACGGCGAGAAGGTGCGGCGTGCTGTTGCGCTCGCTGGTGCCGGCGGCAAGCGTCGATCACGTCTTCATCTGCGGCCCCGTCAGGCATGAGCGAGGATATCGAGGCGACCTGCCGTGAGATCGGCATTGCCGAGGAGCGCATTCACGTCGAGCGCTTCGTCTCCGAGTTCGGCGGCAAGCCGCGCGCCGAAAGCGATCGTGGCGTCCGGCGCGCCGCCAAAGGCGCTGGCCTCGCTGATCATCGACGGCAAGCGCCGCGAGGTGCCGGTCGCCGAGGACGAAGCCATTCTCGACGCCGCGTTGCGCGCCGGCATGGATCTGCCGTTCGCCTGCAAGGGCGGCATGTGCTCGACCTGCCGCGCCAAGCTGGTCGAGGGCGAGGCGCAGATGGAAGTGAATTATTCGCTGGAGCCATGGGAGCTGAAGGCGGGGTTCATCCTCACCTGCCAGGCACGGCCGGTGTTCGGACAAGGGTCGTGGTGGATTACGACCACGTTTGAGCGACCGTCGGCGAGCACGCAAAACACGTCTGGTTTGACACCGTGAAGGCTTCGCCTCAAGACTAATCAAATTCGAGAGCTTTGTTGCAACAAGCCCGACGACAGGGAGACCGCGGTGAACGTCAATGCCACGCCATCGCCCGACGACCTCGCGCGCGCCTGTGCGGATGCGATGTGGAAGGAGGACGACGCCAGCAAGGGCCTCGGCATGGAGATCGTCGAGATCGGGCCCGGCCAGGCGACGCTATCGATGACGGTGCGGCCGCGAGATGGTCAACGGCCAGCGCATCGCCCATGGCGGCTTCATCTTTACGCTGGCGGATCTGACCTTCGCCTTTGCCTGCAACACCCACAATGAGCGCGCGGTCGCGGCGCAGTGCAACATCACCTTCATCCGGCCCGGCAAGCTCGGCGATCGGCTGGTCGCGACCGCGCGGGAAATCTCGCGCAACGGCCGGTCCGGGTATTTACGACGTCCGCGTCACCGCGGGCGACGTCGTGATCGCCGAGTTCCGCGGCCATTCCCGCACCATCGGCGGCGACATGGCTGCCGGAGACCGATGACGACAGCAGCTAAAATAGGACCGCTTTCAGGGAAACGCGCGATGGCTTCGACGAAACTCAAATCAAGCGCAAGCGGCTACACGCGCCGAAATGGACGCGGCTGAGCGCGCCTCGCGCGACGAGATCATGGCGCTGCAGACCAGAGCGCCTCGCCTGGTCGCTGGCGCACGCCTATGACAACGTCGCGCCATTACAGAAAGGCCTTCGACAAGGCCGGCGTGCATCCCTCCGATTTCAAGCAGCTCTCCGATCTCGCCGAAATTTCCGTTCACGGTGAAGACCGACCTGCGCGACAATTATCCCTTCAACATGTTCGCGGTGCCGCGCGAAAAACTGGTGCGCGTCCACGCATCCTCCGGCACCACCGGCAAGCCGATCGTGGTCGGCTATACCCAGGCCGATATCGACGTCTGGTCGGACGTGATGGCGCGCTCGATCCGCGCGCGCCGGCGGCCGCACCGGCATGATCATCCACAATGCCTATGGCTATGGCCTGTTCACCGGCGGGCTCGGCGCGCATTACGGCGCCGAGCGGCTCGGCTGCACCGTGGTGCCGGTGTCCGGCGGCATGACCGAGCGGCAGGTGCAGCTGATCAACGATTTCAAGCCCGACATCATCACGGTGACGCCGAGCTACATGCTGGCGATATTGGACGAGTTCAAGCGGCAGAGGCTCGACCCGCGCAAATCGTCGCTGAAGTTCGGCATCTTCGGCGCCGAGCCCTGGACCAATGCGATGCGCGCCGAGATCGAGCAGGCGTTTGACATGGACGCCACCGATATTTACGGCCTGTCGGAAGTGATCGGCCCCGGCGTCGCGCAGGAATGCGTGGAGACCAAGGACGGCCTGCATATCTGGGAAGATCATTTCTACCCCGAGGTGATCGATCCCGAGACCGGCGCGGTGCTGCCCGACGGCGAAAAGGGGCGAGCTGGTGTTCACCTCGCTGACCAAGGAAGCGTTTCCGATCATCCGCTACCGCACCCGCGACCTGACGCGGCTGTTGCCGGGCACGGCGCGGCCCGGCATGCGGCGCATGGAAAAGGTCACGGGGCGTTCCGACGACATGATCATCCTGCGCGGCGTCAACGTGTTTCCGACCCAGATCGAGGAGGTCGCTGCTCGCGACCGACTGGTGCGGCGGCCATTTCATCATCGAGCTGACGCGCGAGGGACGGATGGACGAGATGACCGTGCTGGCCGAAGCGCGCCCGGAACATTGGGACGGCAGCGGCCTGGCCGCCCATGCCGAGAAGGTCGCAGCCTTCATCAAGAACACCATCGGCATCACCGCGCGCATCAAGGCGGTGGCGCCCGAGACGCTGGAACGTTCGCTCGGCAAGGCGAAACGTGTTTACGACAAGCGCCCGAAAGGGTAACTCCTGCTCCTCGTGACGCGACGTCACATGAGCGATCAGGACTGGAATTGATGCCGGTTGCCCCAAAACCAGATGTTCGGCCCGCTTCCGTCGAGGCGCGCTGCGTCCGCCTGCCGGCGAAGGTGGCCGATGCCGCGTCGCTGGCGCCGGTGATCGAGACCCGCGCGCTGTCGCGCGGGGCGGAGACGAGCTGCTGATCGAGGTCAAGGCCGCGGCGGTCAATCCGTCCGACGTCAAGGCCGCGACCGGCCTGATGTCCTATGCGGTATTCCCGCGCACGCCCGGCCGCGACTATGCGGGCGTCGTGATCGATGGCCCGACGGAGTGGATCGGGCGCGAGGTGTTCGGCTCGTCCGGCGATCTCGGCATCCGCCGCGACGGCACCCATGCCACGCATCTCGTGGTCGAAGCCGAGGCCGTGGTGGAGAAGCCGAAAGGCATTTCGTGGGAGGAGGCCGCCGGGCATCGGCGTCCCCTTCGTCACCGCGATGGAAGGCCTGCGCCGCGCCGGCATCCCGAAGGCCGGCGAGACCGTGCTGGTCATGGGCGTCAACGGCAAGGTCGGCCAGGCGGCGGTGCAGATCGCAAGCTGGCACGGTGCGCGCGTGATCGGCGTGGTGCGCAGGAGCGAGCGCTATGAAGGGCCATAGCCAATTCGAAGGTCGACGTCATCGACGCTTCCGCGACCGACGTCGCGGCGCGGCGTGCGCGAACTCACCGGCGGCAAGGGCGCCGATATCGTCTTCAATACCGTCGGCGATCCCTATTTTCAGGCGGCGCATCAAATCGCTGGCGCTGCGCGGGCGCCAGATCCTGATCGCCGCGGTCGACCGCATCGTGCAGTTCAACATCCTGGAATTCTATCGCGGCCAGCACACCTATGTCGGCATCGATACGCTCGGCCTGTCCTCGGTCGCAACCGGCGCGGTGTTGCGCGAACTCGGTCCCGGCTTCGCCAGCGGGCATCTCAAGCCGTTTCCGATCAAGCCGGCCGCGATCTATCCGCTGGAGCAAGCCAGGGCAGCCTTCATCGCGGTCGCCGGTTCGTCGCGCGACCGCGTGATCCTGCGGCCGGCATAGGCAAACCCTTCGGACGTTTCCGCGGCGCGGCTCATTCTTTGTCGCCCCGTGGACCCATGCGCTATCAAGGAAAGCCAAGCAAGGCGCCAATATTGTCGTGCTGAGCGTCTCGTGATCGGCCTCGTCTATGGCGCGGTCGGCCTGTTGAGCGGCTTCTGCATGCTGAGCAGCCTGCGCGGCTGGTGGGCGGAAGGCGACGGCCGCCTGGTCCGCACCTATGCGCTGGCGATCGGCGTGGCGGTGGCCGCGACGCAATTGCTGGCGGCGGCCGGCCTCGTCGATCTCGGCAAGTCGATCTATCTGCAGCCGTCGTTCTCGGCGCCGCTGATGTTCTTCGGCGGGCTGTTGTTCGGCTACGGCATGGTGATGTCGAACGGCTGCGGCTCGCGCGCGCGCTGGTGCTGCTCGGGCGCGGCAATCTTCGCTCCTTCGTGGTGGTGATCGTGCTTGGCGATCGTCGCGCATGATGACGCTGAAGGGCCTGATCGCGCCGGCGCGCATCGCGATGGTGCGGGCGTCGCAGACCACGACAAGTGTGAACTCGGTGCCGGCGTTGCTGGCAGGCGCTGGGCTTCAGCGAAATCACGGCGCGCATGCTGGCGGCTTCCGTCATCAGCGCGGCGCTGATCATCTTTGCGTTTGCGCAACCGTGCCGTTCCGGCGATCGCCGGGGCAGGTCGCCGCCGGTCTCGTGATCGGCCTGCTGGTGGCGGCAGGCTGGTTCGCAAGCGGCTATCTCGGCGCCGACGATTTCAACCCGACGCCGGTGGTGTCGCTCACCTTCATCGCGCCGATCGCGGACGCCCTGCAATATGTCATGCTGTCGACGGGATCGACGCTGAATTTCGGCATCGCCACCGTCGGCGGCGTGTTCGCCGGCAGCCTGATCACCGCGCTGGCGACCGGACGTTTTCACCTCGAAGGCTATCAGTCGCCGCGCCACATGCTGCGCTCGGCCGGCGGCGCCGCGCTGATGGGGGCGGGCGGCGTGATGGCGTTCGGCTGCTCGATCGGGCAGGGGCTGACGGGATTTTCGACGCTGGCGCTGGCCTCGCTCATCGCAGTCGCCGGAATCATGGTCGGCACCGCGCGCTCGGCCTGCGCGGCGCGCTCCGCGTCCGTCCGCTGGCGGCGGCGTAGCGTCCGCCTCAATCCGCGGCCTTCGTCACGATCCGCATCTTCCGACGTCAGCGTCCGGTGCACCGGGCACTTGTCGGCGATCTCCATCAATCGCTTGCGCTGATCGGCATCGAGCGCGCCCTCGATCGTGATCACGCGGTCGATCTGGTCGAGCATGCCCTCGCGGGTTTCGCATTCGGCGCAATCTTCCGCGTGGATCTTGCTGTGCTTCAGCGTCACGGTGACGCGATCGAGCGGCAGCGATTTGCGGTCGGCATACATCCGCATGGTCATCGACGTGCAGGCGCCAAGGCCCGCCAGCACGAAATCATACGGGCCCGGGCCCGGTGTCCTCGCCGCCGGCGGCAACGGGCTCATCCGCCAGCATCTGATGCGGGCCAGTCGTAACCGTCTGCTGGAATTTGCTGGCGCGGGTCTCGCGCACCACGACGTTGCGCGGCGCTTCGCCGAGATCGGCCGCAGGCTGCGGCCGCGACCGGATCGACATAGCGCTCGGCCCAGGCGGCGATGACGTCGGCGACATAGGCGGCATCGCGCTTGCCGCTCAGCAGATGATCGGCGCCCGACAGCGAGACGAAACTCTTGGGATGCTTGGCGGCGACGAAGATGTTGCGTGGCGTTGTCGATCCCGACCGTGTCGTCGGTCGGCGAATGCATGATCAGCAGCGCCTTGTGCAGCTTTGGCGACATGCGCCATCAGATTGTGCTCGGCGACGTCGTCGAGGAATTCGCGCTTGATGTGGAACGGCCGGCCGGCGAGCTGAACCTCGACCTTGCCCTGCGTGCGGATGTCCTCGATGCGATCCCTGAACAGATGCGTGACATGGCGCGGGATCGGACGGCGCCGCGATGGTGACGACCGCCTTGGCCTCCGGAATCTGTCCGGCGGCGGCGAGGATCGCGGCGCCGCCGAGGCTGTGGCCGATCAGGATCGCGGGCGCCTTGCGGTCTCGCGCAGATGATCGGCGGCGCGGACGAGGTCGGCGACGTTCGACGAGAAGGTCGAGTTGGCGAAATCGCCCTCGCTGGAGCCAAGCCCGGTGAAGTCGAACCGCAGCACCGCGATGCCCTCGCGCCGCCAGCGCCACCGCGATGCGCTTCGCCGCCAGCACGTCCTTGCCGCAGGTGAAGCAATGCGCGAACAGCGCATAGGCGTGGATCGCGCCATCCGGCGTGTCCAGCGCGGCGGCGAGCTGATGGCCGCCTTCGCCGGTGAATTGAAAGCGTTCAGTCGGCACGCGGCGTTGCTCCTTAGTCGGATGCCTGAGTCGCAGCTCAGTCGCCGGAATAGCGCTGCTTCGTGCCAGGGATCGCCGCGGTTGTGATAGCCGCGGACTTCCCAATAGCCCGGCGCATCCGTGCTCGAGAAATTCGATGCTCTGCAGCCACTTTGGCGCTCTTCCAGAAATAGAGATGCGGCACCACCAGCCGCACCGGGCCGCCATGCTCCTGCTCCAGCGGCTGGCCGGACCAGCTATGGGCGAGCAGGGCGTCCTCGGCGGCAAAATCCTCCAGCGCGAGATTGGTGGTGTAGCCGTCATGCGAATGCAGCACCACGAAGCGCGCCTCGTCGCGCGGGCTGGCAGGCCATCAGCAGATCGCGGGTCGCAAGCCCCTCCCATTGATTGTCGTAGCGCGACCATGTGGTGACGCAATGGATGTCGGAGACGAATTGCGTCTGCGGCTGCGCGGATAAATTCCGCAAAGGTCCAGAAGATCGGGTTCTCGACCGCGCCATAGACGTCGAGCCGCCAGCGCTCGCGCGAAATGTTCGGCGTCAGGCCGAGATCGAGCACCGGCCAGTCCCGCGTGAGATGCTGGCCCGGCGGCAGGCGCTGATCTTCGGGACGCGTGATCTTGCCGGTGAGGAAGCGGCCCTCGCGCGCCCAGCGCTCCTTGCTGCGCGTCAGCTTGCTCTCCGGCGGCGGCTCATGCTCGTCGGTCATATCGGTCCGTCTACTTCGTGCGCGGAAGCGCATCGCGCGATCGTGAGAGCGGACACATCGTTGCCTTGGCGCGCGCGGATCGATCGGCGTCGTGCCGCGCACGCCCAAAATGTCTTCCAGCACCTTGGCGCCAGCGAGCAGCTGCGCCTCGCCGCGCGGCGGCGCGACCATCTGCAAGCCCGACCGGCAGGCCGGACGCGGTGAACCCGCAGGGCAGCGACAGCGCCGGGCAGCAGACCAGCGTGATCGCGTAGACGATGCCGAGCCACTCGACGTAATTGTCGAACTTCTTGCCGGCGCATTCGGTCGACGTAGCGGTTCTCGACCGGGAACGGCGCCACGATGGTCGCGGGCGCCAGCAGCAGATCGTACTTGCCGAAAAATTCCAGCGCACGCGCGTCATCGCGACGCGCTGCGCCTCGGCGCGCTCGATCTGCTCGACCGTCAGCTTGAGGCCTTCCTCGATGTTCCAGATCACCTCGGGCTTGAGCTGGTCGCGCCTGGAGCGCAGCAGCGCCGCCTTGCTCAGCGACGAAGTCGAAGGCGCGCAGCACGTGGAAACATCTCGTGCGCCTCGCGCAGATCCGGATGCGCTTCCTCGACAATGACGCCCGCCTCGGCAAAGCGCTGCGCGGCCTTGCGGGTGACGGCGGCCACTTCAGGATCGACCGGCGTGATGCCGAGATCGGGCGAATAGGCGATGCGCTTCGGCTTCTTCGCCGGAGCGCGCGGCGGACAGGAACGAGTCTGGGCAGCAGCGGCAGCGACAGCGGATCGGCCGGATGCTCGCCGCTCATGGCGTCGAGCAGCAGAGCCACGTCCTCGACGTTGCGCGCCATCGGACCCTGGACGCCGAGATTGCGGTCGATCGCCGCTGCCGGCGTATGCGCAACGCGGCCGATGCTCGGCCGCAGGCCGACGATGCCGCAGAAGCTCGCGGGATTGCGCAGCGAGCCGCCCATGTCGGAGCCGTGGGCGAGCCAGGCCGTGCCGGTGGCGAGCGCCACCGCCGCGCCGCCCGAGGAGCCGGCGGCGGAGCGCGAGGTGTCCCAGGGATTGCGCGTCGGGCCGAATACTTCGTTGAAGGTGTTGGCGCCGGCGCCGAACTCCGGCGTGTTGGACTTGGCGTAGATCACCCCGCCATTGTTTTCGAGATGCTCGACCAGGATGTCGGATCGCGCCGGGATGTTATCCTGTAGATCGGCGAGCCCTGGGTGGTCAGCACGCCCTCCACCGCGGTCAGGTCCTTGATCGGGATCGGCAGCCCCGCGAGCAGGCCGCGCTCGGCAACCGGCTTCTGCATCAGCGCGTGGGCGTGCTTGCGGGCGCGGTCGAAGCAGAGCGTCGGCAGCGCGTTGACCGGGCCGTCGACCTCGGCGATCCGCTTCTCCAGCACCTCGAGCAGATCGAGCGGGGTCACTTCGCCCGATTTGAGTTTGCCAACGATGGCACACGCCGTTTCTCGTACCAGCCCCTCGATCGGCCACTTCGCGTCTCTCCCGCCGTTTCCTGTTCGTGGATGGTGCTGTAGAACATTTTCCGGCAAAGTGGAAACGCGCTCACGTCGTGGCTGCACCGGAGATTTGGAATGTCGGCATTGTTTTCTGCGCTGGACTGGCGGACGATGAGCCAGGAAGACCGCGATCTCGGCCTCAATAATGGCGTCGCGGTCAAGGGCAGCGCCGAGACGGTCGCCGGCTGGGAGCAGCGCTCCGGCGAGATGCGCAAGCGCTTTCCGGACCATCTCGACCTGCGCTACGGTCCGCGCGAGCGCAACCGGATCGACTTCCTTAAAGCACGCGAGCAGGCGCCGACGCTGCTGTTCATCCACGGCGGCTATTGGCAGGCGCCGCGCCAAGGAGGTCTTCACGGTAGTCGCCGAAGGTCCGATGGCGCACGGCATCAACGTCGCGCTGATCGGCTACACGCTGGCGCCCGATGCGACGCTCGACGAGATCGTGGCCGAGATACATGCCGGCATCGATTATCATCGCCGCGCAATTGCCGGCACTCGGCGCGGCCGGTGACGGCATCGTGGTGTCGGGTTGGTCCGCTGGCGGGCATCTCACCTCGATGGCGCTGTCGCATCCGAAGGTGAGGGGCGGGATGGCGATATCGGGCATCTACGACCTCGAGCCGATCCGGCACAGCTATCTCGACGTCAAACTGAAACTCGACGAAGCGATCTCGCGCCATAACTCGCCGATGATGCAGGCGGGCGGTCCGCCAAAACCGCTGTCGCTCGTGGTCGGCAGTGCCGAACTGCCGCTGTTGCGCAAGCAGACCGCCGACTTCGCCGGCCACCGTGCCCGATACGGATTGCCGGTGACCTATGAAGAGATTCCGCGGCGCCGACCATTTCACCATCATGCACGAGATGATGTCGCCGCAAGGGAGGATCACGACGCTGATCCGGCAGCTGTTCGAGCGCACGGCGGGCTAATCGTTATCTTCCGGCGGCGGCGATCAAACCAGCGTCGCGGCGATGAGCGCACCCACTTGCGGCATGCTCCTCGATTCCCCAGAGAAGGCGCAGCAGACTGTCGACGCGATCGGCCCCGAGGTGCTTCTGCGCCATTAGCCGAAACTTCTCTTCCATTTCAGCGTCGGTCATCGGATTCTTGAAGTGTCCGCGGTGATATTCGACGCGGACGGTCTTGCGCGCACCCGATTTCAAGACAACGTCCAGTTCGCACAGATTGAATTCTGCTCGGTCCTGTCGGCTTCGTCCGACGGCAGGCATTTGACTCGGCTTGTGAGGTCGAGCAGGCGCGGGTCATGCAGATAGGGGTCCTCGTAGTATTCGGGCTCGATCTTGCCGTACATTAGCGCGAGGCTCGCCGCATAGGGGATGCTGTGATCGGCGGTCTCGTGCGTCTGCGGCCGCCACTTGTCAGGCCCGTCAGCCATGATCTTGATCGCGGAGCGCGAGACGTGGATGTTGACCTCAAGGATGTCGTCCGGGCTTTGGAAAAACGACCGAGCTTCCACTGCCGCCTGGGCGACGGTTTGCGAAAACTGGCCAAGTGGAAAGCGTTTGGTGAAGGCGCGTCGGATGCCGAAGCGGCTCGCCAAGCTGCGGTGGTTGCACCGGCTGGCGGCCCATCACCTTGAAGAAGCCATAGCGTCCCTCGAAGCATCTGGCTCGGGCCCGTCATCCCGTTTTGTGCGAGTTGCGCGGCAAAGATCGCCTTGCGGCAGGCGTCGGCGGCGGCGAACGCCTTCCAGTTCGACAGCTCATCAGCGCGGCCCTGTCGGGTTGCCGTGTTGCCGCCGACCGTGATCCCGATCGCGTGGACCATCTGCGGCGCCGTCAGCCCCATCAGGCGACCGGCGCCAACCACGGCCGCAATGCCGGTGATCGTCGAATGGTCGATGCCGTTGCCGAGATAGTCAAAGACATCCGCGATCTTGCTGAACACCTCGTAAGCGAGCACGGTCGCGGTGATGAGATCGCGACCGCTCCGCGCGGTGAGTTCGCCCGAGGTCAGTAGGGCCGCAATCGTATCGCTCGGATGCCCGGCGCCATGGGTGAGACTGACGAAAGCGTCGTTGAAATCCAGGTATCGGATCATGACGCCGTTGGCGAACACGGCCAGATCGGGGCTCGTTTTGATGCCGCTGAACAAGACGGTCGCGGCCTGCTTTGAACTGACGTCGCTCGCCAGCTTGATGGCAATCTTGCTCGGTCCCGCCGCGTAGCCGCCGAATGCGCAGCCAATTGTATCCAGAATGCATCGCTTGGCGATCCGTATGACGTCTTCGGGAAGATCCTCGTACCTCAGTTCGGTCGCATAGCGGGCAAGTGTCTCTCCCAGCGAAACCTGACCTGTTCCAGCCGTCGGGTGATTTTGCCCGGTCTGAGCCGTCGCCGGAAGTGTCGGCACACCCGCTACCAGGCCGGCCGCGGCCACCTGTCTCAGGAAATGACGGCGCTCGATGTTGGGCGAGTCAATCGGGAGCATGGCGGACACTCCACAATCTCCTCTCGTCTGACGTTGAACTTCATGAACTATCCCCACCCCGCCGTGATCCCGCCATCCACGGTATAGATCACGCCCGACGTATAGCCGGCGCGGTCGGAGGCCAGAAACGCCATCAGGTCGCCAATCTCGCGCGCGTGCGCCGGGCGGCCGAGCGGCATGCCCTTCTGGAATTCCTCGTAGCGGTTCTCGTCGCCGAACTGGTGCTTGGCACGCGTCTTCAGAAGCGGTGACGTGGCGGTCGGTGCCGACCGGCCCAGGATTGATGCCGACCACGCGGATATTATCGGCAAGGCTCTTGCCACCCAACGCGCGGGTAAAAGCCATCAGCGCGGCATTGCCGGCGCTGCCGCAGATATAATTGGCGTCGAATCTTTCACCGGCCGCGCCGATGTCGTTGACGATGACGCCGTGGCCGCGCGCCTTCATCTGCGCATAGATTGCGCGGGTGAGGTTGATGTAGCCGAATACTTTCAGTTCCCAGGCGTGACGCCAGGTCGCCTCGTCGATCTTGTCGATCGAGCCGCCGGGGATATCGCCGGCATTGTTGACGAGGATGTCGATGTCGGCGGCATCCTTCACCAGCTTCTCGATATCGGCAGGTTTACGCAGGTCGACGACATGCGCTGATGCGTCGATCTGGTGGGTGGAACGCAGGCGGTCGCACAACGCCTTCAACTGATCGCCGCTGCGGGCGGCGAGGCGCAGGTGACAGCCTTCCTCGGCGAAGGATTCGGCAGCCGCGGCGCCAATGCCTTTGAGGCGCCGGTAATCAGGACGCGCTTGCCGCGCAAATGCATATCCATGGGAGTTCTCGCTTCATGAGGAAGATGTCGGCGGGGAATGCTTGGCGAAATTGGTAGGCGGTCGGAACGGCCGTGGTCAACATTGCAGTGCAGCGTTGCACCCGCGCGCCGTTTGGTCCATTGCAGAGTCATCAACAGGCCGTATTTTGGGCATGGCAAAACGCCCCAAGGAATCCAAAGAATGAGCAAAAAACAGTATCGGATCGCGGTCATTCCCGGCGACGGCATCGGCAAGGAAGTTGTCCCGGAGGGCCTGCGCGTTCTGGAAGCCGCCGCGAAAAAGCACGGAGTGGCCGTGCATTTCGACCATTTCGACTTCGCGTCCTGGGACTATTACGAAAAGCACGGCGAGATGATGCCGGAGGACTGGAAGGCCCAGATCGGCGAAGCATGACGCGATCTATTTCGGCGCGGTCGGATGGCCGGCGAAAATTCCCGATCACATTTCCTTGTGGGGTTCGCTGATCAAGTTCCGCAGGAGTTCGACCAGTACGTCAATCTGCGTCCCGTGCGCCTGATGCCGGGCGTGCCGTCGCCGCTTGCCAACCGCAAGCCTGGCGACATCGATTTCTGGGTGGTACGCGAAAACACCGAAGGCGAATATTCTTCCGTCGGCGGCCGGATGTTCCCGGATACCGACCGTGAATTCGTCACCCAGCAGACCGTGATGACGCGCATCGGCGTCGATCGCATCCTGAAATTCGCGTTCGACCTCGCGCAGTCACGGCCGAAGAAGCATCTGACCTCGGCGACCAAGTCCAACGGCATCTCGATCACCATGCCCTATTGGGACGAGCGCGTCGAAGCGATGGCGAAGAAATACCCTGCGGTGAAGTGGGACAAGTATCACATCGACATCCTCACCGCGAATTTCGTGCTGCATCCGGACTGGTTCGACGTCGTGGTCGGCTCGAACCTGTTCGGCGACATCCTCTCCGATCTCGGCCCGGCCTGCACCGGCACCATCGGCATCGCCCCATCAGGCAATATCAATCCGGAAGGAACTTCCCGTCGGTGTTCGAGCCGGTGCATGGCTCCGCGCCCGACATCGCCGGCCAGGGCATCGCCAACCCGATCGGCATGATCTGGTCGGGCGCCATGATGCTGGAACATCTCGGCGAGAAGGTGCGGCGGCCTCGATCGTCGGCGCGATCGAACGCACGCTCGGCGAACGCACGCTGCGCACCCGCGACCTCGGCGGCAACGCCGACACGACAGCGTGCGGCAAGGCGGTCGCGGAAATGGTGGAGTAGGGATTCTGTCGTCCCGGCGAAGTGAGGTTCAGCCCTTCGCAATCCTGCGGCAATGCGCCCACGCAGCCCCAATCAGATTCCCGCTCGCCTCGGGCGTGCGGAAGCGCCGAATGGGCCGATAGCGTCACGTTGGGCAGTTTGGTCAGGGATGACCGGCCGGCAGCGGCTCGGTGTTGAAGACGTCGAGCCCGGCGTGCCGGATCTGGCCTGAATTCAAGGCCTCGATCATCGCGTCCTCGTCGACGATCGCGCCGCGCGCGGTGTTGACGAGGATGACGCCGGGCTTCATCGCCTCGATGCAGGCGCGCGAGACCAGCCCGCGCGTCTCGTCGTTGAGCAACAGATGGATCGAGACGACGTCGCTTTCCGACAGCAGCTCGTCGAGCTCGACGAATTCGACTTTCGGATGCCTTCGGCGAGCGGTTCCAGGCGATGACGCGCATGCCGCTGCCCAGCGCGATGCGCGCGACTTCTGCGGCGATGCCGCCGAAGCCGATCAGCCCCAGCGTCTTATTGGTCAGTTGCATGGCGTCTTCGCGTAGCCAGTTGCCGGCGCGCATCTCGCGGTCCATGCGGGCGATGCCGCGCGCGGCCTCCCACATCAGCGCGATGGCGCATTCGGCCACCGCCGTGTCGCCATAGCCCTTGATCAGGTGCACCTCGATGCCGAGTTCGGCCAGCTCCTCCGGGTTCATCGTAGCTGCGCGCCGGTGCCGAGAACACCACGTGCTTGAGGCCCTTGCATTGCTTCGCAATCTCGGTCGGCAGCGCGGTGTGATCGACGACCGCAATCGCGGCGCCGTCGAGCAGTTTTGGGTATTGATCCGGCGTGATATCGGGGTCGCGATTGATGCGGACCTTGGGGTCGCCTGGCTTTTCCAGCCGCTCGAAGATCACAGCCAGCGATTCATTGGCATCGACAAAAACACCGTGCACGGCGGTACCTCCGGTTTTGATTGGGTTATGACGCGACGCCGGCAAGCGCCAGCACGGTATGCATCAGGACGTTGGCGCCCGCCGCGCAATCAGGCTGCGTGGCGTCTTCCAGTTCGTTGTGGCTGATGCCGTCCTTTGCAGGGCACAAACACCATCGCCGCCGGCATCACAGTGTTGAGGTTGCAGGCATCGTGGCCGGCGCCGGAGGTGATGCGGCGATGCGAATAGCCGAGCGATTTTGCGGCATGCTCCACGGCATCGACCAGCTTCGGATCGAAATGGGTCGGCGGCTTGCGCCACACCAGATCAAGTTGGACCTCGACCTTGCGCCGGGCCGCGATCTCCGCAATCGCGGCGCGCAAATCCTTATCCAGCGCGTCCATGATCGCGGCATCGGCGCTGCGGCAATCCACCGTAAAGGCGATCTCGCCGGGAATGACGTTGCGCGACGGGTTGGCGATCACGGCCTCGCCGATGGTGCCGACCGCCTTCGGGCCATGCTTCTTCGCGACCGCTTCCATTGCGAGGACGATTTCCGACAACGTCGCCAGCGCGTCGCGTCGCAGCGGCATCGGCGTCGAGCCGGCGTGGCTTTCGAATCCGGTAATCTTGCCGTCGTACCACAGCACGCCCCTGGCCGGAATCGACCACGCCGATGGTCGTGTTCTCGGCCTCGAGAATCGGGCCCCTGCTCGATATGCAACTCGGACGAAGCTTGAAAATTTCTGCCGGCCGACCGGGCTCTCGCCGCGGTAGCCGATGCTGTCGAGTGCTTCTCCGACCGTGACGCCCTCGGCATCGCTGCGCGACAGGATGTCGTCGGTGGTGAAATCCCCGACATAGGCGGCCGACGCCATCATCGCCGGCGCGAAACGCGAGCCTTCCTCGTTGGTCCAGTTGCAGATGCAGATCGGTATCTCGGTCTCTAACCCGGCATCGTTGAGCGTGCGGACCACTTCAGGGCTGCGAGCGTGCCGAGCACGCCGTCGAACTTGCCGCCGGTCGGCTGGGTGTCGAGGTGGGAGCCGAGCCCGATCGGAGGTTTCGACATGATCGCGTCCCCTGCGCAAGCCGAACATCGAGCCGAGCGTATCGAGCCATGAACCTCGAGCCCGGCGGCTTCGCAGGCCTTGCGGAACCAGTCGCGCACCTGCTTGTCCTCAGGCCCCAGCGTCAGCCGCCGGACGCCGCCTTTCGGCGTGGCTCCGAATTTAGCGGTCTCGTGAATCGTATCCCACAGCCGGGCTGAATCGATTTGCAGGTTGGAGGCGATTTTGGTCATTCGGCCATTCCGGTCGGTTGTGATACGCACGCGATCCGCTTCAATGACGCGGCGACAGCGGCGCGTCAACAACCACGCCGCCCTGCGCCAGCGAGGCCGCGAGTTCAGCCACCCGTTCGACCGCAACGGTGTCGGGAGAAGCCAGCCAGCTCGCCGCAAACGTCAACAGCGGTATCTGCAGGTTAGTCGACAGCAATTGCAGCCGTCCATCGGCCATTTCGTTTTCGACAATCGCCGTCGGAATGACTGCAATGCCGAGGCCCTCGATCGCCATATGGATCACCGTGCCCAAGGAGGCGCTGGCGTGCAGGCGCATCGGCGGCAGATCAGGGCGGTTGAACAGCGAACGCACGATTTCGTAGGGCGGCGTCTTGCGCGGAAAGGTGATGATCGGAAATTTCGCCAGATCGTGCACCGTCAGCCGTCCGTTACCGAGACCGAGCGAGGGACTGGCGAGAAAGCCGACTTGATAATCGCACAACACGCGGTTGCTGACTGTCGGCGCCGTCGCCGGGCCAAGCATGAAGGCAAGTTCGATTTCCTGCGCCAACAGCCGCGTCCGTAAATTAGAGGTGATGTCGACCTCGATTTCGAGCGAGAGATTGGGATAGGCGTGGTTGACGCTCTTGATCAGCTGCGTCAGCCAGGTGTGAACGATGGTCTCGGCCACGCCGAGCCGCAGCACGCCGCGCATCGCCGAGCGGTCGCCGACCGCCGCGAGCATTTCGGATCGCATCCCGATCAGTTTCTCCGCATAGACCATCATCTGCCGGCCGCTCTGAAGTCGGCAGCACCATGCGTCGGTCGCGCTGCAACAGCTTGACGCACCACCTCGCGTTCGAGCTGGGCGATCCGCTGCGAGATCGCGGGCTGGGTGGTGTTGAGCTTTGGGCGGCGCCGCGGAAGCTGCCGAGCGTCACCACCCACATGAAGGTCTCAATTGCCTTGAAATCAGCCATGCACCCTCTGACCGCAAGTCGATAAATCTGATCTATCGATCTTGATTAAAAATGACGATTAGACATTATCATAGCCATATGCGCGAGTAGATGTCGACCTGATTGGAGCGGGATCAACGATGACTGGCCTGGCAAGGACGGAGCGGCCCAATCTCGATACGGCGGATTTATCGCTGAGCGTCGCCGCCAGGCATGCCTGCCGAACCGGCATGGCCTCCTCCACCGCCGGCGTCGCCAACGGCTACGTCCAGGGCAATCTCGCGATCCTGCCGGAAAAGCTCGCGGCGTCCTTTCACCGGTTCTGCCAGCTCAATCCCAAACCGTGCCCGATCATCGGCATGTCCGACGTTGGCGATCCCCGCATTCCCGCGCTCGGCCTCGACCTCGACATCCGCACCGACCTGCCGCGCTACCGCATCTGGCGCGACGGCGAAGTGGTCGAGGAGCCGACCGATATCAGCGCGCATTGGCGCGACGATCTCGTCGCCTTCGTGATCGGGTGTTCGTACTCGTTCGAGGAAGCGCTGCTGGCGGACGGCCTGCCGATCCGACATATCGAGCGCAAGCTGCGCGTGCCGATGTACCGCACCAACATCGCGTGCGGTGAGGCGGGCCCGTTCGCGGGTCCGATGGTGGGTGTCGATGCGGCCGTTCAAACCGGCGGATGCGATCCGCGCGGTGCAGATCACCTCGCGCTTTCCTCCGTGCACGGCGCGCCCGTTCATCTCGGTCATCCACATTCGATCGGGATCGCCGATATCAGCAAGCCCGACTATGGCGATCCGGTGCCGGTCGCACCCGATGAGATTCCGGTATTCTGGGCCTGCGGCGTGACGCCGCAATCCGTGATCGCAGCCGCCAAGGTACCGTTCGCGATCACGCATTCGCCCGGATTGATGCTGGTGACCGATCTGCAGAACAAGACGCTTGCCGTGCTTTGATGCAATCCGTGCCGCCCATTGAGGCTTTACCGAAACCGTCAACCGTTTCATCGATAACTGCCGACCAACAGGGGATATTGTAATGAGCATCACTCGCCGCAATGTATTGCTTGGAACCGTTGCCGCTGCAGCGTTCGCGCCGATTGCAAGCCGCGCTCAAGCTTCCGAAGTCGTAATCGGGATCCTCTATCCATTTTCCGGCGCCAGCGCCCAGCAGGGGCGTCGACGCGCAGAAGGCCTACGAGGCGGCGCTGGAAGTCATCAACAACAAGTATGATTTCGATCTGCCGCTCGCCAAGGACGCGGGATTGACGAGCCTCGGCGGCGCCAAAATCCGTCTTGTTTATGCCGACCACCAGGGCGACCCCCAGAAGGGCCGCGCCGAAGCCGAGCGCCTGATTACCCAGGAAAAGGTCTCCGCGATCGTCGGCACCTATCAGAGCGCGGTCGCCGTCACGGTCAGCCAGACCTGCGAGCGCTATCAGATCCCGTTTGTTTCGGCCGACAACTCGTCGCCAAGCCTGCATACACCGCGGCCTGAAATTCTTCTTCCGCGCGGCACCCCACTGACGAAATGTTCTCGAAGGCGATGTTCGACTTCTACGACGCGATGAAGAAGAAGGGCACCAAGATCGAGACGCTGGCGCTGTTCCACGAGGACACGATCTTCGGAACCGACTCCGCGAACGCCCAGACCAAGCTTGCCAATGAGCGCGGCTACAAGATCGTTGCCGACATCAAGTACCGCGCCAACTCGCCGTCACTGTCGGCGGAGGTTCAGCAGCTCAAGGTCGCGAATGCCGACGTCTTGATGCCGTCGAGCTACACCACCGACGGAATCCTGCTGGTCAAGACCATGGCCGAACTCGGCTACAAGCCGAACGCCATCGTTGCGCAGGCTGCGGGCTTTTCGGAGAAGGCGCTGTACGACGCTGTCGGCGACAAGCTCAACGGTGTGATCACCCGTGGCAGCTTTCGCTCGATCTCGCGGCCAAACGGCCGATGGTCGGCAAGATCAACGATTTGTTCAAGGCGAAGTCGGGCAAGGATCTGAACGACAACACGTCGCGCGAGTTCATGGCCCTGATTGTTCTGGCGGATGCCATCAATCGCGCCAAGTCGACCGATGGTGAAAAGGTGCGGGCGGCGCTGGCCGCGACCGAAATCTCGGGCGAACAGACCATCATGCCGTGGAAGCGCGTGAAGTTCGACGACATGGGCCAGAACAACGACGCCGATCCTGTGCTGCTGCAATATATCGGCGGCAAGTTTGTCACCATCTCGCCGCCGCAGGCGGCCGTCGGCGAGGCCGTCTGGCCGATGAAGTAATGAACTGACGCTGGGGGCGGGGGCCATGACAGCCGAGACCATTATCCAAAGCCTGGCGAGCGGCCTCCTGATGGGGCTGCTGTACATGGGCTGATTGCGGTCGGCCTCGCGCTGATTTTCGGCCTGATGGACGTCGTGAATTTCGCCCATGGCGAATTCCTGATGATCGCGATGTACGCGACGTTCTTCCTGTTCGCGTTCTTCGCGATCGATCCGCTACTGTCGGCGCCGCTGGTCGCGGCGGCGTTATTCGTCTTTGGCGCCGTGGTCTATCTCCTGATCGTGCGCTTTGCGGTCCGGGCGAAGGCGAATGCCGGCATGGTGCAGATCTTCTCGACCTTTGGCCTTGCGATCGTCATGCGGGGCTCTCGCAGTTCTTCTTCACGCCCGACTATCGCAGCGTAACCCATTCCTGGCTCGGCGGCAAAACCATCTCGATCGGCGGCATCTTCCTGCCCGAGCCGCAGCTGATCGGCGCTGCGGTGTCGATCGCGGCATTCGGTGGGCTCTATTTCTTCATCAACCGCACCGATTTCGGCCGCGCGCTCGAAGCGACGCGCGAGGATGCCGGCGCCGTGGCGCTGGTCGGTATCGACAAGAATCGCGTGTTCGCACTGGGCTGGGGCCTTGGCGCGGCGCTCGTTGGCCTCGCCGGCGCGATCATGGCGATCTTCTTCTATGTCTATCCCGACGTCGGCGCGTCCTTTGCGCTGATCGCCTATGTCACCGTGGCACTCGGTGGCTTCGGCAGCGTGTTCGGCGCCTTTGCCGGCGGCATCCTCGTCGGCCTCGTCGAAGCGACCACTGCATTGATCCTGCCGCCGTCGCTGAAATCGGTCGGCATCTACGCGGTCTATCTGCTGGTCGTGTTCGTGCGGCCGCGTGGCCTGTTCGGGGCGATGTGATGGACACCGATTTCGCACAGCGCCGCCGCCGCGACCTGATCATCGCCTTCTGCCTTGCGGCCGTGGCAGCCCTCGTGCCGTTGTTCGTGAAAGACGTCTACGTCCAGAACATCATGGTGCTGACGCTGATGTATGCGGCGCTGTCGCAGAGCTGGAATATTCTCTCCGGCTATTGCGGACAGATTTCGCTCGGGCACGCGCTGTATTTCGGGCTCGGCGCCTACACCACCGCGATCCTGTTCACGAAATTCGGCGTGCTGCCGTGGTTCGGCATGCTCGGGGGCGGGCTGATCTCGGCGGAATCGCGATGGCGCTGGGTTATCCCTGCTTCCGCCTGCGCGGCCATTATTTCGTGATCGCCACCATCGTCATCGCCGAGATCGCGCTGCTCTTGATCCAGAACTGGGATTGGGCGGGCGCAGCCTCGGCATCAACATTCCCGTGCGCGGCGACAGCTGGCTCAAGTTCCAGTTCACGCGAAGCAAGCTGCCCTACTTCTATTTCGCGCTGGCGCTGGCCTGCGTCGCCTGGTTCGTCACCTGGTGGCTGGAAGATTCCAAGTGGGGCTATTGGTGGCGCGCGGTGAAGGACAACCCGGACGCGGCCGAAAGCCTCGGTGTCGTCGTGTTCAACTCCAAGATGGGCGCAGCCGCCGTCTCGGCGTTCCTGACCGCGGTCGGCGGCGGTTTCTACGCGCAGTTCGTCTCTTACATCGACCCCGAGAGCGTCATGGCCTTCCAGTTCTCGCTGCTTGATGGCGCTGCCCGCGGTGTTGGGCGGCATCGGCACGCTGTGGGGCCGATGCTGGGCGCCGTTATCCTGATCCCGCTCACCGAACTGACGCGCTCCTTCATCGGCGGCCTCCGGCCGCGGCGTCGACCTGATCGTCTATGGCGGGCTGATCATCGCGATTTCGCTGGCGCGGCCGCAAGGCCTGGTCGGGCTGTTTGTCCCCAGGCGCAAGGAGGCGGCGCGATGACGCCTCTGCTTGAAACCCGCGGCGTCTGGCAGCGTTTCGGCGGCCTCGTCGCCAACAGCGACGTCTCGATTTCGGTCGGGCGCGCGGCGAAATCGTAGGCCTGATCGGACCCAACGGCGCCGGCAAGTCGACGCTGTTCAATCTGATCGCCGGCGTGCTGCCGCCCACGCAAGGGTCGATCTGGTTCGACGGCGAGGACGTGACCAGGCTTCCGGCGGCGGAGCGCTGCGTGCGCGGAGTCGGCCGCACCTTTCAAGGTGGTCAAGAGTTTCGAGACCATGAGCGTGATCGACAACGTCATCGTCGGCGCGCTGGTGCGCAACACTGTGATGCGCATCGCGCGTCGCAAAGCCCACGACGTGCTGGAATTTTGCGGCCTTGACGGGCGCGCCAACGTGCTCGCCAGCGATCTGATCCCGTCGGAGAAACGCCGGCTCGAGGTCGCGCGCGCGCTCGCGACCGAACCGAAACTGCTGCTGCTCGACGAAGTGCTCACCGGCCTGACGCCGATCGAGGCGCAGACCGGCGTCGAACTGGTGCGGCGGGTGCGCACCACCGGCGTCACTGTGTTGATGGTCGAGCACGTCATGGAAATCGTGATGCCGCTGGTCGACCGCGCCATCGTGCTCGATCTCGGCAAGGTGCTGGTCGAGGGCAAGCCCGCCGACGTAGTTCGCGATCCGAAAGTCATCACCGCCTATCTGGGGGACCGTCATGCTGTCGGTGCATGAAGTCACCACCGCCTATCAGGGGCTGGTCGCGATCTCGGCGGTTTCGATCGACGTCGCCAAGGGCGAGATCGTCTGCGTCGCCGGCGCCAACGGGGCCGGCAAGTCGACGCTGCTGAAATCGATCGCAGGTGCCGAGCGGCCGCGCTCCGGCTCCGTGACGCTTCGACGGCGCGCGCATCGACGGCCTGGCGCAGCATGTCATCACCTCGCGCGGCATCGCCTATGTGCCGGAAAACCGCCGGCTGTTTCCGCGGCTCTCGGTGCGCGACAATCTTCGGCTCGGCAGCTACCTCTATCGCGGCGAGGCCAATCGCGAGGCGCCGCTGGATCTGGTGTTCCAGTTGTTCCCGCGGCTGTCGGAGCGGCTGGAGCAACGCGCCGAAACGCTGAGCGGCGGCGAGCAGCAGATGCTGGCGATCGGCCGCGCGCTGATGACGCGGCCGCGACTGTTGATGCTCGACGAACCGTCGCAGGGCATCATGCCGAAACTGGTCGACGAGATCTTTCAGGCGGTCAAACGCATCCGCGACGCCGGAATGACTGTGCTGATCGTCGAGCAGCGGATGGCGGAGTGCCTCGAAATTGCCGACCGCGCCTACATCCTGCAGACCGGCCGCGTCTTGATGCAGGGGCGCGGCTAGCAGATCAGGACCGATCCGGACGTAAGGAAGGCGTATCTGGGATTGTGATGCTCGTGCCCCGGACGCGGTGCAGCGTGCCGCGCTGCTCCGCAGAGCCGGGACCCATCGCAGATGGAACCCGGATCAGCAGCGCACCAGGCCGCAAGTGCAGCGTGCTGCGCAGCGTCCGGGGAACGCAGCGTTCAATGTTCGTGCCCATGCTCCGGCAGCGTCAACCCGAACACCTTCGTCAAATCCGCCACCTGCTCCGGCGACAGATAGCGCGGGTTCAGCCCGCGCAGCAGCAGATAGAGCTTTGCGGTTTCTTCCAGTTCCTCCATCGCGAACACGGCGGCCTCCAGCGTATCGCCTGAGACCACCGGGCCGTGATTGGCGAGCAGCACGGATGAGTATTTTCCGGCCAGCCCCTTGATCGCATCGGCGACCGCGGGATCGCCGGGCCGATAATACGGCACCAGCGCGGTCGCGCCGCATTTCATCAGGTAATACGGTGTCATCGGCGGCAGCGCGGCGCGCGGGTCGATCTCCGGCAGCATCGACAGCGCCACCGAATGGGTCGAATGCAGATGCACCACGGCGCGGCGCGGCGCTGCGCGTCTGGTAGAGCGCGGTGTGCAGCGGCACTTCCTTGGTCGGCGCATCGCCGGAGACCAGCCGGCCGTCGGCGCCGAGCCGCGACAGCCGCGCCGGGATCGAGGAAGCCGAGCGAGGCGTTGGTCGGCGTCACCAGCCAGCCGCCGTCGTCGAGCTTCACGCTGATATTGCCGGAGGAGCCCGGCGTCAGCCCGCGCTCGAACAGCGAGCGGCCGAGGCGGCAGATTTCCTCGCGAAGTTCTGGTTTCGCTCATGACGGCAATACCCTGTTTTGCCGCCTTGTCTCACGCTTTGGCAGCGCGGCCAAGCCGTGATACCCAGAGGTCAAGCCGCCGGACCAGCGGCGCAAGAGAAGCTGAGGGAACGCCGCATGCCAGAATCCGCAAAACCGCGCGTCGCCGTGATCGGGCTCGGCTCGATGGGGTTTGGCATGGCGACCTCGCTGCGCCGCGCCGGTTTCGAGGTGACCGGCTGCGACGTCTCGGCCGACAGCGTGGCGCGGTTCGTCGCCGACGGCGGCAAGGGCGCCGAAGACGCCGGCGGAAGCCGCCAAGGCGCCGATATCGTCGTCAGCGTCGTCGTCAACGCCGCGCAGACCGAAACCATCCTGTTCGGCGCCAATGGCGTCGCCGAGACGCTTGCCACAGGGCGCGGTGTTCATCTCGTCCGCGACCATGGACCCTGATGTCGCGCGGCGGCTGGCGAAACAACTGGAAGCGACCGGGCGGCACTATCTCGACGCGCCGATCTCCGGCGGCGCGCAGCGCGCGGCGCAGGGCGAACTCACCATTCTGGCTTCCGGGCAGTCCGGCGGCGTTCTGCGAAGGCGCGCGCCCGGCGCTCGATGCGATGGCGGCAAAACTCTATGAGCTCGGCGATGCCGCGGGCCAGGGCGCCGCGTTCAAGATGATCAACCAGTTGCTCGCCGGCGTGCATATCGCCGCAGCTTCCGAAGCGATCGCCTTTGCCGCCAAGCAGGGCCTCGACATCACGAAAGGTCTATGAGGTGATCACGGCGTCCGCCGGCAATTCCTGGATGTTCGAGAACCGCATGCCGCATGTGCTCGACGGCGACTATGCGCCGCGCAGCGCGGTCGAGATTTTTGTCAAAGACCTCGGCATCATCCAGGACATGGCGCGCAGCGGCCAAATTTCCGGTGCCGGTCGCGGCCGCCGCGCTTGCAGATGTTCCTGATGACGGCGGCGTCCGGCATGGGCCGCGACGACGATGCCTCGGTGGCGCGGATGTATGCCCGGGTCACCGGCACGCATTTGCCGGGCGAGCCGGCAGATAGCAGCAAACACAAGAGGACAGTCGAATGCCCCGCTTTGCCGCCAATCTCTCCATGATGTTCAACGAGGTCCCGTTCCTCGACCGCTTCGAGGCTGCGGCGAAGGCTGGATTCACCGCCGTCGAATTCCTGTTTCCCTACGACCATCCGGCGGAAGAGGTCGGCGAGCGGCTCACGCGCAACGGCCTGACGCAGGCGCTGTTCAACCTGCCGCCGGGCGATTGGGACGCCGGCGAGAAAGGCTTTGCCGCGCTGCCGGACGCGCTTCGATGATCTGCAAGAAAAGCCTGCGACACGGCGCTGCCCTATGCGCAGGCGACCGGCGTCAAGCGGCTGCATCTGATGGCCGGGATCGCCGAGCGCAGGCGATCACAAGGCGGTCGAAGCGTTCTACAAATCGGTGGCGTGGACGGCGGAGTTCTTCGCGCCGCACGGCCTCGACGTCGTGATCGAGCCGATCAACCCGCGCAACGTGCCCGGCTATTTCCTCAACGATTTCCGTTTTCGCGCTACGACCTGATCAATGAGCTGAAGATCCCGAACCTGAAGCTGCAGTTCGACATCTATCACTGCCAGATCATCCATGGCGACGTCACCATGCGGCTGCGCGAGATGATGCCGATCATCGGCCACATCCAGATCGCCAGCATTCCCTCGCGCAACGAGCCCGACGGCGAGGAGCTGAACTATCCGTTCCTGTTCGCCGAGCTCGACCGGCTCGGCTATGGCGGCTTTGTCGGCTGCGAATACAACCCGCGCGGCAAGACCACCGATGGCCTTGGCTGGTTCAAGCCCTATGCCGGAGCAAAGCCGTGACGCTGGCCGAAAATTCCTGGGCTGCATCGCCGACGACTACACCGGCGCCTCCGATCTCGCCAACACGCTGACGCGCGCTGCGGCCTGCGCACGGTGCAGACGATCGGCGTGCCGTCCGATGATCTCGCACTGCCCGAGGTCGATGCGGTCGTGGTGTCGCTGAAGAGCCGCTCGATCGAGGCGGGCCTGGCCGTGACGCGCTCGCGCGCGGCGGAAAAGTGGCTGCGCGGCCGCGGCGCCGGTCACGTGCTGTTCAAGATCTGCTCGACCTTCGATTCCACCGACGCCGGCAATATCGGCCCGGTCGATGGACGCGCTGCGCGCCGATTCCGGCGATGCGATCGTGCTGGTGACGCCGGCCTTTCCGGAAACCGGCCGCACCGTCTACCAGGGCAATCTGTTCGTTGGCTCCGTGCCGCTGAACGAAAGCCCGCTGAAGGATCATCCGCTCAACCCGATGCACGATTCCAATCTGGTGCGGGTGCTGGCGCGCCAGAGCCGGACCAAAGTCGGGCTCGTCGATCTCGCGACGCTCACGCGCGGCCCGGGCGCGGTGCGCGCGCGGCTCGCCGATCTCGCCGGCCAAGGGCTTTGGCGCCGCCATCATCGATGCCGTGTTCGACCGCGACCTCGGAGACCATCGGCACGTGTGGCGCTGGATCATCGGCTGTCGGTCGGCGCTTCCGGAATCGGGCTCGGATTGCCCGGGCGCTGGTCTGCTCGCGGCAAAGTCAGACCGGAGCGGTCCGAACGCGATCGCCGACATGCCGCGGTCGGCGGGCCGGCGGCGTGCCTTGCCGGCAGTTGTTCGCAGGCGACGCTGCAGCAGATCGCCAACGCCGAGAAGGTCGATGCCGGTGCTGCATCTCGATCCCGACCGCGTGGTCGCCGGGCACGGAGGAAGCGCGCCGCGCGCTGGCCTGGGCGGGCGAGCGGATCGGGCGATGGTCCGATTCTGATCGCGAGCAGCGCGACGCCGGAGGAGGTCGCGGCCCTGCAATCTCGTCATGGCCGCGATGCCAGCCGGACATGCCATCGAGCAGGCGATGGCCGATATCGCCGATGGACTGGTGCAGCCGGGCGTGCGCCGATTGGTGGTCGCCGGTGGTGAAACTTCGGGCGCCGTGGTCGATCGCCTGCAAATTCCCGGCTTCCTCGTCGGCGCGGAAATCGCTGCAGGCGTGCCGGTTTTGCGCGCGGTCGGCGCACAAGAACGGCGACGATGCTGCTTGCACTGAAATCAGGCAATTTCGGCGGACCTGAATTTTTTTCCGACGCACTCGAAGCTGATGCGCTGATCATTTCACTCCTTCATTTCTCGGCGACGTCTCGTCGCGTACGTATTCTTACGGGACGCGAAATTAATACGACCTGAGAACGAACTGAGTTTGATGCCTGCAGGCATCCTTCGCTCGGCCTCCCACTGGCTCTTGATCGGTTCGGGCAGCCTGGCACCGGACCGAGTCAGGAGAAGCCCGGCTCCCAAAGGAGCCGGGCTTTTGCCGCGCTGAGACGCGCCCGGCGGCTACTCCGCAGCGACCCAAGTCAAAATTAACCAGTTCTGTTCACAAGAGGTTATCTTTGCGCGTCCGGCGGCGCCGGGCTCCGTTCGCCATCGCCAATTCCGCACTTTGGGGCCATTTGGGGTTCGCTGACATGATCAAGCTCAATCGCATCGGGTACAAACTGGGTCTGGCCGGCGTGCGTCAGCGTAGTGCTGGCGGCCGGCATGGTGGCCAACCAGATGATGACGGAATCGCACGTGGCCGGATCCACCGAACGCGCCGGCCGGTCGCAACGGGTGGCCGACACTGCGCTCGGGGCGCATCTCGAGTTGCGGAAGATGCAGCTCACCGCCCGCGATGTCAGATTGGCAAGGACTGCCGCCGACGTCGAAAAGAGTCGTCGCCGACCTGCAACGGCTTCAAAGCGTCCGAAATAAAGGCAACTCGATGATCGCGCTGGCGACGGCCCAGAATCCGGAAACCAAGCAGCGATTGGGTCAGACACCAAGTCCTTGATGGACAGTTTCGCGGCCGCCGTGGAAGATCTCGCGAGAGACGCAAACCACGCTGCTGGCCCAGATCGACAAGCGCTCGGCGATTTCAGGTGAATGGACCATGGCGATCGAGGCCGAACTGGCCTCGCCGCGCTGGCCAAGCTCGACAACCGCCTCGGAGATCGAAAAGCTGCTGCATCAGGCCGATGCCAAGGTGAACGCGCTGCGGGCCATGGCCTGGCGGCTGGGCGCCAGCGGCGATACCAGCCTGATCGCCCAGATCGCGCAAAACCCAGACCGCGCTGAAGACCAATCTTCAACCTGTTGCGCGGCGCGGCCGACGACCGGCGAATTGTTGACCGTGATCAGTTCGCTGGACCAGATCGTCAAACGTTTTCTGGCCGCCAACGACGAGGTCGTCAAGACGAGCGAATTGAAAGCCGATATCGTTACCAATCGTACCGTCAAGCGTAGTCGCCGACGCCAGCCGAATTGATGGAAATGACCGTCGAAAACGCGCAGAAGAATTCGATGGCGTCGAACGACGAGGTCGTGGCCGAGACGGCGCATGCCAACCGGATCAACCAGATCATGACCGCCATCGTCATCCTTTCGTTGATCGTCTCAATGGTATTTTCCTTCCTTGGTATCTCGCGTCCGATGATGCGCCTGAACGGTGCGCTGGGTGCGATGGCCGGCGGCAACCTCGATGTGGTCATTCCGGGCGCCGGCCGCGGCGACGAGATCGGTGACCTCGCCAAGACGGTCGCTGTCATCCGCGAGAACGCCGAGCAGAAGGCCCGCGACGAGGCCGGAAGCCAAGATCAAGCAGGACCAGATCGCCGCCCAGCAGCGCAAATCCGACATGATCAAGCTCGCCGATAACTTCGAGACGCGCCGTCGGCGAGATCGTCGAGAGGTGTCGTCTGCCTCGACCGAACTCGAAGCCTCCGCCGGCACGCTGACCTCGAATGCCGAGCGCGCCCAGGAGCTCACCACGATGGTGGCGGCGGCGTCCGAGGAAGCTTCCACCAATGTGCAGTCGGTGGCGTCCGCGACCGAGCAGATGTCCTCGTCGGTCAACGAGATCAGCCGTCAGGTGCAGGAATCGGCGCGGATGGCCACCGACGGCCGGTCGACCAGGCCCGCATCACCAACGATCGCGTCAGCGAATTGTCGAAGGCGGCGGGCCGTATCGGCGACGTCGTCGAACTCATCAACACCATCGCCGAGACAGACCAATCTGCTGGCGCTCAACGCCACCATCGAGGCGGCGCGCGCCGGCGAAGCCGGCCGCGGCTTTGCGGTCGTGGCGTCGGAAGTGAAGGCGCTGGCCGAACAGACCGCGAAGGCAACCGGCGAGATCGGCCAGCAGATCACCGGCATCCAGGCCGCGACCCAGGAGCTCGGTGAACGCGATCAAGGAAATCAGCGGCACCATCGAAAAGCTGTCCGAAATATCCTCGACCATCGCCGCCGCGGTGGAAGAACAGGGCGCGGCGACCCAGGAAATTTCCCGCAACGTGCAGCAGGCCGCGCAGGGCACCCAGCAGGTCTCGTCAAACATCACCGACGTGCAGCGCGGTGCCAGCGAGACCGGATCGGCCTCCTCGCAGGTTCTCTCCGCCGCGCAGTCGCTGTCCGGCGACAGCAACCGCCTCAAGCTCGAGGTCGGCAAGTTCCTCAACTCGGTGCGCGCGGCCTGACAAGAGCGCGTGAAGTCTTCCTCGTCCATCGAAATATTCCTGAAATTCAGAACGCGGGCAGTTCACCAACATGATCAAGCTCAATCGTATCGGCAACAAACTTGGCGCCGTCGCGCCTCTTCGGCGTGCTTCTTTCGGCAGGCATGGTGGCCAATCAGATGGTTTCGGAGCAGGCCATCAATTCCAGCTAGCCACCGCGCCGGAGTGCAGCAGAGCGGTCGCCGATCGCCACCCTTCAGAGGCAACATTGCGTTGCGGGGAATGGAGCTGGCGGTGCGCGATATCAGGCAGTCAAAGAACCAGCCGGAACTTGAGAAGAGCCTGGGCGGCCTGAACACCGCCTTTACGGCCGTGACCGGAGAGCTCGATGTTGCGATCGGCAATGTCGCGAATCCGGGCGATAAGGAGCACCTGCAGAAGATCAGATCCCTTGCCGTCGAATATCATAACCACGCATCGGAAATCGGAAAGTCCCAGCTCAAGATCTTCGAGATAACCAGAAGCGGAACGAACGCTCCGCCGACTGGACCAAGACATTTGAGGACCTTCTGTTGTCGCCGGCGCTGATACGCGCTGCAAATCGATCCGACGTGTCGAAAAGGTCCTGAACGAAGCCGATTCAATGTTCAATTCGGTTCGTTCGGCGACCTGGCAATTGATCGCCACTGGCGACGAGGGCCAGAAGAAGGTGATTGACAATCGCTACCCGGCGGACTGGACGACGTGCTGACACAGCTGCCGGGAGCATCGTCAGGCGACACGCGTCTACCTTGCGGTACCAGTTAATTCGCTAGCGACTACTGTGAAACGATTTTCCGCAGCTACCCGCAGAGGCGATCCAGGCGGAAGCGGACAGAAAGCGCTTGTCGACGTGAAGGCGTTACCGGTTTGCAGATCAAATCCTCGAGTTGACGCGAACGGCACTGGATACTGCCGAGAGGAACGCCGATGAGGCCAAGACGCAGGCAACGACCGAGTTGAGCCGGGCGAACCGCCTGAGTTTCGCAACGACGGTCGTCATGATGTTGTCACTCGTCGGCTCCGTGATGTCTTCAGTTTCATCGGCGTTGCAAAGGCCTCTGACCCGCCTTAATGGTGCGCTCGGAAAAATGGCCGCCGGAGAATTGAACATCGAAATTCCCGGCGCCAATGCGTGGCGATGAAGTCGGCGATGTGGCCAGACCGTCGTCGTCATCCGCGAGAATGCCG
>ERZ1370068.9238-contig-8029_pt1 | contig 46008 bp, 56 predicted proteins | sample MGYA00561227_ERZ1370068 | MGnify/ENA primary metagenome ERZ1370068 (study PRJEB38410, sample SAMEA6850437) | metagenome | study: Metagenomic assessment of the ecological functions of the soil: analysis of the soil microbiota associated with the... | reverse complement strand
AGTTACGCATTACTGGTTAACCCCAATCGCGCTCCTGACTACGCCAACGCTTCGAGTTGAGGCTCACCCGGCTGCTTCAGCTGCTGGGCGGCGCCCCCTCGGACCTGGTGGTCTGCTTTTCATCATGAGTGGCGCTGATCGCCGCTACCGGCATCGCCTCCTCAGCCTTCGTCGGGATGCAACCGGATCCATCTGGCTTTCGCCACCCAGGGGTGATCTGGCGATTTGGCCGAAAGTTTGAGTGTTAGTTCATTCAAAGTATTTGGTGGTCTATGCTGTCATTATAATGTTTCACATGGGTGTTGCCCTCGAGGATTGGGAAAACAGGAGTCACAAATGTTTGACCACTGGGAGCAGGAAAACCTGGCCAGGTAAAATAAATGCTGGAGCTGACCTGTGCCCCATCCTTCCCGGCCGAGAAGCCCTGGAGCGGTTAACCAGGAGCAGTCTCGGCTCGGCTGGGCGGGATGGTGTCGGGGGCCACTGAGGCCGGCGGCACTGGGTGCCAACTGAAGTTTGATCGACGGGGCCGTCGGGGTCGCCTGGTCGCCCGGTCGATCCGCGTGGTCAGCCAGGGCTGCCGCCCGGTGGGCTCGCCGTTCGCGGTCACCCGGGCGAGCGGGGCCATTCACGAGTCGGCGGTGTCGCCAGGCGGGTCGACCGGCCTGGGATGCTGGCCAGCCTGACCAGCACGAGCAGGAGTTGCCCGTGGCGGCGCGCGTTCCAGGTCGGCCAGGTCATCGACGAGATAACTTGTTCGGAAGATCTTGGTCAGGCCTGCTCGGGGCCGACCTGGAGACCGGCTGACCGCCGTGGCCGACAGTGTCGAGGTCGGCCAGACCCTGCAGTTCCACGTGCGCGACGCCGACGCTGCCGACGAGGACTGAGCTGCTGCTCGTACCTGTCTCCCGGTGGCGTTGTCAGTGGTACCCAGCGCCGCTTCAGCCGCCGGGGCCGCGGGTTCTTCGGTCGAGCCCGACCATGACGCCGCCAGGTGGTTGCGGAGCCACCGACGCCGCGCAGCCCGATGGCCGGCTTCTTCGCCCAAGGCGAATTTCAAACACTGGCGTCGCGTAAACTTCCAGGCACTTCACCGCCAGCATGGCCGTGTTCTGCGAGCCCCGCGGACCCGGTGCTTACTTTGATCGGCGGTTACCGAAGCGCGCCGCAGCCGCGGTCAGAATCCCTTCGGAGCTCGTCTTTAGGAGTGAAATGCCGATGACTGCCTCGACTGATCTTCCGCTTCAACCTCTGGCGGTTCCTGCTGAGCGGGGACGGTTAGCAAACGCGAAACAACATTCTCGGTTATCGTGTTGGAGCTGCTCCACGCCAGCCAGCTTGAGATCTCGCGCGCCGCCTTTGTGGTGGAACCTTGACGGCTTCGCCCATGGACGGTCGACCGAGGAGCTGGCGGCTCCGCCTGCAGCCCGGCATCGGCGGCTTCCTCAACGCCACTCTTCGGCAACTTCCCGAGCTTGTCATCGCCCCAGCTTCGCGCGAGTAGGCCCTCCAGGAGGTCGTCAAGGCGTCGATCGTCGCCTATCCTCGGCAACATCCTGCGCCGTCGCAGGGCGCGGCCATGCTGGTCGGCGGGCTGCGGCGGGACCGCCACTACTGACCGCACCGCCGCCAACGCCCGGGCGCCAGCGATAGCGCATGGCGCTGCCGTGGCCCTGGTCATGCCCGCCATCTCTCGAGCTGGCGGCCGGGGCCGCTCGCTCCCGGGCCCGCCGACAAGGCGGTCGGACTTCCCCGGCGACACTGAGAGCGCTGTCGGTCGGGGGGTGGCGGTGGTGCTGCTGATCACCTACGTAAAAGCCATTGCTAACTCTCCCCGCGACCCACCGCGACCTGGTTCAACCCCGTCCCACGCCGCCGAGGTAACCACGGCGGCGGAGCCCTCGTCGATCCGGCGGGCGGTGACCGGCATGCATCGCCGGCCGTGCGCCAGGTGAGCGCGCGGAGATCCCGGTCGGGTCGATCACCGAAGGCCTCGGTCGAACTCCGCTCCGCCGTTCTTCGTTTCGTACCCATCGTGGTCGCCGTGGTCAGTACGCGCGGCCGAGCACTGCGGCAGATCCGTTTCGCCCGAAAGCGGAGCAAGTGGAAACCCGGTGCGGCGAACATCGCCGCCCGCTCCTCGGCCCAGACCGCCCAGCCTCGTGGCCCCGGTAAGTTTCGGCGATCCCGCCGTGCCGTTCCCGGCCGGGCCGTTCTGATGGCCCCGGTGTTCAACGGCTTCGAGATTCAGCCATCTGGCCGTCCTGGTACGCCAAACCGGGGTCACCCAGGAGGCGAGCCTGACCTTGGCCCGAGGGCCTCCCAGCCACTGGCCGGCGCCGCTCAGCCATGCCGGGCTGATACTTCACTGTGGCCCGTGGGAGTGAATGCCTCCGGCTCCAGCCCTCCCACCGGCGAGTCCGGAAGCCGTCGCGCAGCAGGTGCCGGAATGCCGCGCTTGCGGATCAGCAGCCATGCCCCCAGCAGGATGTACGGGCCGAGGGCGGCCAGCAGCTCGATGCCCTGGACGACGCGGCACACACTGCCCCGAGGATGAACTGCGCCCAGAACAACCCGAACAAGGCGAACGCCTCACGGAGCGTGATCGACAGGCGCACCAGGATAGCCACCGCGAACACCGTCTGGGCGGCCGCTCAGCAGCTCCTCCGCTGGTGTCGACCCTGGCAGGCCGTGCAGGCTGCCCAGATGCGATCGCGAACACCAGCGAGGGTCCCGACCCAGCAGCGTCCACTGGTTGATCTTGAGGAGACCACCGCCGTGAGCGCCGCTGGTTTTCAGCCGCCAGGCGTACAGCGCCACCACCAGCAGCCCGGTGCTCTCTGAGGCCAGCGGGGCCACCCACTGACAGCGGAACCACTCGCCCCCAGCTCGAGTCCCGCTCGATCGCGACTCGGCGAAGCGCTTCGGCGACCAGCAGGATCACGACGCCGGCGACGGCGAACATCGACAGCACGCTGATCCGCCTGGCTCGTCTGCTCATCGCCCTGATCCAGGCCGCCAGGTGCCGATCAGGTCGGGCTCGGTCTGGGGCCTTGGAGATCCGCAGGGTGTAGGCGATGAAGATGCTGACCAGGATGGCCGTGTCGATCAGGGTCACGGTCCGCTTCAGGGCAGGGTCAGTAGTGCGCAGGCCAGTAGAGGTGAGCCAGCTCCACCGCCTTGGAGCGGTCCATGGTACGCCCTCGGGGTGCAGCTCGCCGCGCCGCCGCCACTGCCAGTAGGCAGATGAACACGATCATCGACCAGCCTGATGCCGATCAGCAGCCGGTCTCGCCCCGGTCATGCTGGCCAGGACCAGCAGCAGGCTGGTGGTCTCGCGCGGGCGCCACGCAGCTCGAGCCGTGCTCGCGCGACGGTCGCTGCCGCCCCTTCCAGGCGAACACGAAGCTGACCGCGTACTCGGGCAGGACCGCGATCAGGGCCACGATGGCCAGGCTGGTCGACACGACATCCAGCTGGGCCGCCTCGGCTGCCCAGGCGAGCACGAACGCCGCCCTGATCACCGCACCCCGTAGCGTCAGGCCTGGCGTGGCCAGCTGAGGTGCTCGAGATGAACAGCTCGGCCAGGCCGAGGTAGCAGCCGGGGAGGCAGGCGGCCAGGGCCAGGGCCAGGGGACCGGCCCGCTCTTGGGGCGGGCGGCTGCTCGGGCTCAGCTGCCAAGGATCCTCCGGCCTCGGTCGGGTCCCCGAGGGGACGCCAGACGGCTCGAAGGTCTCGTCCGCCCGCGACCCGGGTGAGGCGCCGGGTGGGCGCTGGCGCCCACCGTCCTGACGGCGTGCTCGTCGGGGCACCGGCCCCGCTGGACTACTCCCCTTCGCCGGTCAGCCATGACCACGACCGGCTCAGGACGTTTCGCCGAGGTGCTGGAGGAACTGAGCAACCGCCGCCAGGAGATCTCGGCCGCCTCGGTGTCGTGGACCTCGGGCCGGTCGTCGTTGAAGAAGGCATGGGTCGTGCCCGGGTAGCGGTGAGAAGGTCACGTCCACCCCGGCGTCGCGCAGCTGGCGCTCGATGCCCTCGACGAGCTCTGGCGGGGCCGATAGTCGTCGGCTCGGCGAAATGCCCGAGCACGGCCGCCTTGACCGCCGACAGGTCCCAGTCCAGCCCCCGCGGGAAGCCGTAGTAGCAATGACGACGTGCCGTCACCTAGGCTTGCGTGTCAGTGAACAGGGCCAGCCCGCCCCGACGCAGAAGCCGACCACCCCGACGCCCTGGCCGGTGGTCTCGGGCATGGCCAGCAGGGCGTCGACCGCGGCCGCCATGTCCTGGCCGCCTGGTCGAGCTGCATCTCCATGACCAGCTTGCCGGCCTCTGTCGGGCTCAGTGGTCTCCTTGCCCCGTGCAGGTCGGGGGCGAGGGCCACGAACCCCTGGGCGGCCATCCGGTCGGCGACGTCACGGATGTGGGGGACCAGCCCCCCACCACTCCTGGATGACCACGACACCCGGCCCCTGGCCCGAAGGGGGCAGGAGATGTAGGCGGGAACCGCGTCGCCGTTGACGGGGATCTCGGTCATCGAGCCGGCCATCGAAGCAGCCCTCCTGGTCGTTCCGGTCCTGGTTACCCGGTGATCCTTGCACGCCAGGGACGGCTTCAACCATCCGAGCCGCTCAAGCTTCAGCTGCCCGGCAGGGGCCGACCCGATCAAGGGGTGCCTGCAACAGGCGTGTGCCCGGAAGGGGAGGTCGAGCGGTGACGAGCATGAGGGCCTGGATGGAGGCGCTGGTCTCCCGCCAAAGGGGTCTGACCTGCACCTCAGGTCGGTTCGCCGCCTCGCATGCGGGTGGACGGGCGCCTGGTCGTGCTCGACGGTCCCGTCCTCACCCCGAGATGGCCGACAGCCTGCTCCGGGAGCTCATCCGTCCCGACCTGCACGACCAGTTCCAGCAGACCAACGAGGCCGACTTCGCCTACTCGCTCCCGGGGGTGGGCGGTACCGGATCAACGCCTTCCGCCAGCGCGGCTCGGTCGGGCTGGTGCTGCGGCGGAGTCCAGGAGCGGGCGATGTCCATCGGCGAGCTGGGCCTGCCCCGGTGATCGCCCGCCTGGCCGAGCAGCCCCGCGGCCTGGTGCTGGTCACCGGGCCCGACCGGTCGGGCAAGACCACCACCCTTGCCGCCATGATCGACCACAGTCAACGCCAACCGGGCAGTCCATATTGTGACGATCGAGGATCCCATCGAGGTCCTGCACGCCGACAAGCTCGGGGATGGTCAACCAGCGCGAGGTCCGGGTCGACGACCGACGACTTCACCATCGCCATGCGGCCGCCATCGCCGGACCCCGACGTCATCCTGGTCGGCGAGATCCGCGACTCCGAGACCCTCAAGAACGCGCTGGCCGCCGCCGAGACCGGCCACCTGGTCCTGTCCACCCTCCACCACCGACCGCACGCCGAGACCGTCAACCGCTGCATCGACCTGTTCCCGCCATTCCAGTACAGCGCCAGGTCCGGCTGTCGCTGACCGCCCTGCGCCGGCATCGTCGGCCAGCGCCTGGTCCGCTTGGCCGGCGACGGCGGCCGCATCGCCGTCCTCGAGGTCATGGTCAACACCGGCCGCACCGCCGAGGCCATCGCCGACCCCGAGCGCACCGGCGACCTCCACCGCGATCATCGCCGAGAGCGGCTTCTACGGGATGCAGACCTTCGACCAGCACCTCATCGCCCTGTACCGGGAGAGCGTGATCGAGCTCGAGGACGCCCTCGGCGTCGCCACCAACCCCCACGACCTCCAGGTGGCCCTCCGCAGCCAGGGCCTGTGATCGCCTGGCGGGCGGCGGGCGACCGCCGGCGCCATCGCCGGCCGCGGCACGCCGCTTATGCCCGCTTGAGCGGATGGCGCACCAGCATGGGCAGGTGATGTCCCGCCCTGGTCCGGTCGCGGCGCTCCTGGCCGCCTGCCTGGTGCTGGCCGGTGTGGGGTCGTGCCCGGGCTGGGGCAGCCGATCCCGGCGGGGAACGGGGGATCGGGGCCGGATTCTGGGGAGCCCGAGGTGGTGGCCGGCTAGGGGGCGCCCTGGGGCTGGCCTTCCTGCCCGACGGGAGCGCGCTGGTGTCCGAGGCGCGACGAGCGGCCGCATCCTCCAGGTCCGGCCCGGAGCCGGGCCCCGGGAGGCCGGGACCGTGCCCGGGGTGGTCGCCGGGGGCGAGGGCGGGCTGCTCGGGCTGGCCGTCTCGCCCGCCTTACGACCGCGACCAGCTCGTCTACGCCTACTTCAGCGCCGCCACCGACAACCGGATCGTGCGCTTCCGGCTCGGCGGCGGGCAGGCCGAGGTGCTGGTGGCGGGCATCCCCAAGGCCGGCATCCACAACGGCGGGCGGATCGCCTTCGGGCCCGACGGGATGCTGTACGCCGGGACCGGCGACGCCTCCGAGCGGGGCCGGGCCCAGGACCCGGCCAGCCTCGGCGGCAAGATCCTCCGGCTGCGGCCCGACGGGGGCGTCCCGGCCGACAACCCGTTCCCGGGGTCGGCCGGTGTGGACCATGGGGCACCGCAACGTGCAGGGGCTGGCCTGGGACGATGCCGGCCGGATGTTCGCCAGCGAGCTCGGGCAGAACAAGGTCGACGAGGTCAACCGGATCGAGAAGGGGGCCAACTACGGCTGGCCGGAGGTCGAGGGCACCGGGGGCGGGGAGCGGTTCCGCGACCCGCTGGTCACCTGGCCCACCTCCCAGGCGTCGCCCAGTGGGGCCGCGATCGCCGGCGACACCCTGTATGTGGCCGCCCTCCGGGGCGAACGGCTGTGGAAGGTGCCGCTGGACGGCGCCGGCGGGACCGGCGAGCCGGCGGCCGTCCTCGTCGGCGCCGACGGCCGCCTGCGCCATGTCGCCGTGGCCGGCGACGGCGCCCTCTGGGTCCTGACCAGCAACCGCGACGGCCGCGGCGACCCGGCCCCGAACGACGACCCGCGTTCTGCGGTTCCCCTGCCTGAGGGCGGCTTCGGCCCCGCCGCGAGGTTTGGCGGAGGCCGCGCGGTGGCACCATGAGGCGGTCCGGAACTACCGAGTTTGCGTGGATCCAGGCTGACCTTGACCGTGTTGATCAACGCCCGGCCCCTGGCTGCCGGTGCCGCCGCCCGACTACGGCGGCATCGAGAACGTGCTCGCGACCCTGATCCCGGAGCTGCGGGCCCGGGGGTCGAGGTGGTGCTGTGCACCGTCGAGGAGAGACACGGTCGAGGTCGACGACCGCCATTGCGCCTTCCCCGACGGCCAGTTCGGCCGCCTGGCCGGGCCGTACGCCCAGGTCATGGGCATCACCGCCGCCCAGCATGGCGACCGTGCTGGAGACCCTGGGCGAGCGGCCCGACATCGACCTGGCGCACGACCACCTGAGGTGGTGGGGCCGAGCGTGCTCAGGGCCATCGACGGCGGCGGCCCCCGGTGCTGCAGACCCTCCACTGGGACCTGCGCAAGCATCCCGAGTTCTACGGGACCTTCGACGGCAAGGGGCGGGTGTTCTTCAACGGCGTCTCCAACGCCCAGCTGGCCACCGCCCCGGCGAATCTACGATCCCAGAGCCTCGGCGCCGTCCACCTGGGGGTCGACCTGGCCGCCACCGGTACCGGGCCGACAAGGGCGAGGAACTACCTGGTCCTGGGACGGGTCACCCGTTCAAGGGCCAGGACGTGGCCGCCCGCATCTGCAAGGAGCTCGGGATGCCGCTCGTCCTGGCCGGCCCCGTGGCCGGTGTCTCCTCCCCGCGGGGAGCTGTCGGCGGCCCTGGAGGACCCGGCCAGCCCGCTGCACGGCTACGGCGACGTCCGCCACTACCTCGACGCCGTCCGGCCGTTCGAGGACGGGGAGCGGATCCGCTGGAGTGGGCACGGTCGGCGGGGCGGAAGGATGAGCTGGTCGGCCGGGCCGGCGGTGCCGATGCCGATCTCCTGGGAGTGAGCCGGGGCGACGGCGGCGATCGAGGCGCTGGCCTGCGGCACCCCGGTGATCGCGGACCCGCCGGGGGCGCCCTGCCCGAGATCATCGAGCACGGCCGCACCACGGCTTCCTGGCCGACGACGAGTCCCAGTTCGCCCAGCTGATGCTGCGCACCGGCGAGATCGACCCGGCCGACTGCCGGCGCTCGGTCGCCGAGCGGTTCTCGGCCGGGGTGATGGCCGAGGCTGCCTCCGCCTCTACAGGGAGGTCCTGACCCGAATCGGCGCCTGAAGCGCGTCGAGAGGCCGCGATGGCGGACCCGCGGGCGCCGGCCATGTCCCGGTCGGGGACCAGCGCCAGGCTGGCCACCCGGGCCTGCTCCTCGCGCAGGGCGGTGTGCTCGCGCACCTTTGCCCAGGAACCACTGGCGGAACGTGGGCGTGGACTCGACCACGCCGCCGCCCAGGAAGTAGGTGTCGGGGTCGTTGTAGTTGGCGGCGATGGTGAACAGCCGGCCGATGGCCATCGCCTGCTGCTCGAAGATCGCCAGAGCCAGCGGGTCCTCCCGCTCGCCGTAGCCGCGGACCAGCTTGGCCGCCTCCTTGGGGTCGGCGACCCGGCCCAGCTCGTGGTTCTCGAACCGGGTCAGCCAGTAGGGGAGCAGGTTGCGTTCGATCCCGGTCAGCGAGGCGATGCTCTCGGCGTCGCCCACGAAGCCGCAGTTGCACACCGGCAGCGGCTGGCCCTCGGCCAGCAGGCCGTGCATGGGGATCTGGACGTGGCCGAACTCGCCGGCCATACCGGCCGCCCGCGGACGATCCGCCTGCTCTCGACCACGCCGCCGCCAGCCCGGTGCCGACGATGGCCGAGACCGAGGAGTGGCCGGCCGCCTTGGCTCCCGTAGCGGACGCTGTGGGCGTAGAGGGCGGCCGCGTTGGCGTCGTTGTTGAGACCACCGGCAGCCCCAGCCGGACCTCCAGCGCCCCCGGACGTCGAAGCCCCGCCACGCCGGCTGGGCGAAGTTGGTCGCCCCCTGGAGGAGATGACCCCGTTGGCCGAGGCCGGGCCGGGCGTGTCCAGTCCCACAACGCGGACCGCCTCCGGCGCGATGCCCGTGAGGTCGAGGATGTTGTCCAGCGCCCTGGCCATGGCGTCGATGGCCACCTCGGGGCCCTCGGTGACCCGGCGTGCGTCTCGACCAGCCGGTCGACCAGGAACCCCTTCGACGGGTCAAGGACGGTGGCGTTGTTGCTGGTCCCGCCGGTGTCGATGCCGACGACGACCCATCCGCTGTCGCTGTCCATCTCCGTTCCCCTTCCCTGTCTCCTCTAGGCCGTTGCCGCCGGGCAGGCGAACACCGCCTGGAGGACGTGGCGACGGCGGCTGGCCAGGTCGGCCAGCAGAGCCGGCGCGTCGCCAGCGGGACCAGGTCGGTGACCAGATGCTCCCGCATCGCCGGGCCGTCTGCACGCAGCAGGCTGACCGTCTCGGCGGCCAGGCGCCGCCTGGTCCCACAGATGGGCCGTCCCCCTTGGCACCCGGCCGATCTGGGCGCAGCGGATGGCCAGCCCGTTGTGGTGGAACTCCTCGCCGAGGGCCAGGTCGGGCGCCCCGCCCTGGTAGAAGGCCAGGTCGACCACCGTCCCCTGGGGCCGGAGGCTGCGCAGGGCCCCGGCCAGGGTGCGGCCGTCCCGGCCCCGGCACTGGAAGACGACGTCGGCCCCGCAGTCGGTGGGGTCGCGGCGCCAGCGCTCCTTGACGGCCCGCCAGGCGGTGCCGTCGGCGTCGTCGACCGCGTCCAGGCCGAGGTCCCTGGCGACAGCCAGCCGGGCCGGGGTGGCGTCGGCCACCAGGACCTCGGCCGCCCCGTGGTGGCGGGCGAACAGGGCGACCAGCAGCCCCACCACCCCGGCCCCGGTGACCAGCACGTGGCGGCCCCTGACCCCGTCGCCGAGCTGGATCGCCCCGGCCCGGCCGCGTCGGCGGCCGCGTGCAGCAGCCCGTTGGCGCAGATCCGGGCCCATGTGGGCCACGTAGATGCCGAGCACCGGGTCGAGGTCGGGCGGCAGGGGCAGGAACCGGTCAGACCGCCGGGTCGACGGTGTGGGCGGTCTTGTGGCCGTAGGCCAGTGGCCACCAGGTCGCCGACGGCGACGCGGCGTCGCTGCTGGTCTCGCTGACCCGCCCGACCTCCATGTAGCCGGGGGCGCGGACCGGGAACGGTCGCCGGCCGGTCGCGGCGGAACACCCCCAGCTGCTCGTCCCAGGCGGCATGCAGGTAGGGGTTGGTGCCCTTGAAGTAGGTCAGCTTCGGTCCCGGCCGACAGGCCGGTGTAGAGCGTCTCCAGGCGGAACTGGCCTCCGGCCGGGGCTGGCTCGTCCTCGTCGACCAGGCGGGCACTCCCGGCTGCTCGATCACCAGCAGCCGCACCGGCCGCCGGTCAGCCACCTTCGCCTCCCCGACCGTCCGGGAAGACCGGCAGCGGCCGTCCCTCGTCGGCCGAGCGCGTGATGGCACAGGCCAGCAGGTGGGTCCGGTAGGCCTCCGGCCAGGGGCACCCGGATCCTGTTCTCGCCACCACGGACCGCGGCCACGAAGTCCCGGTCGGGCCGGGGACGGGCGATCGGCATCGGCGGTCCAGGCGTCGCGCCGGCCGTCCACCTCGACCAGCAGCTCGGTCTCCGACAGCTCCAGCAGAGAGCCCGTCGGCGATCACCTGCACCCCGGCCAACTGCAGGCGGGGAAGCAGGCAGGTCGACGCCACCGTCCCCGACCGCTCCCGAGGCGAACCGCAGACTGGCCACCGACACGTCATGCGCATCAGCCGCAGGCGGCGCCGCCTCGCCCACGGAACCAGAGGGGTCGGGGTGGACGCCGCCCAGGCGGCGAAGGCGTGGACACTCGACGACGTCGCCGGCGAGGCCTCTGGCGGTGTCGAGGACGTGGGTGGTCTGCTCGATCGTCTGGCCGCCCGACCTGTCGCGGCGGAGCCACCAGGGGGAGGGGGACCTTGTCCAGCCAGGAGCACTGGACGAGCCGGGCCGGGCGGTCGCCAGCAGGTCGGCCGCCCGGTCGAAGATGTCGAGCCAGCGCCAGTGGTAGCCGGTGCAGGTGACCAGGGGCCGTCCGGCCAGGCGGGTGGCGATCGCCGTGGCCGTCTCTGGTCGATCGCGACCGGCTTCTCGACGGCATGGGCAGCCCGGCGTCGATCACGGCCAGCTCGGGGGCGCCGTGGGCGAACGGCGGGACACGCAGATGTAGACGGCGTCAGGCGCTCAGCGGCCAGGAGCTCCATGTGGTTGGGGTAGGCGGCCGCCCCGGCCTCGGCGGCCAGCCTCCTTGGCCCGCTCAGGGCCGGGTCGGCGACCGCGGCCACCTCGACCCCGTCCATGGCCAGCAGGGCCCGCAGGTGCGCGGGCCGCGACCGCGCCCGCCCCGACCATGCCGATCCGCACTGTCGACCGCATTCCAGCAGGATAGGGCCAACCGGACGGACCGGCAGGGCCACGACCAACGCCGGAGCCCTCTGATAGCCTCCTGTCGCGCCGTTTGGCCCACTTCAGCGCGCTTCCCGGGAGATCGCCATGGCCGACATCGACGCCTTCGTGCAGGCCGAGGCCGACGCGCTCGTTCGCGAGCTGTCCGAGTGGTGCGCCATCCCCTCGATCTCCAGCGACCCCGAGCGTGCCGGCGACGTCCGCCGTTCGGCCGAGCACCCTGGCCGGGCTGATGGAGGCGGCCGGGCTCGACACCGGGTCCTGGCCGCCGAGGGCGGCCAGCCGGCCGTGTACGGCGAGTGGCTGGGGGCCGGGGCCGAGGCGCCCACGGTCACGGTGTACGGCCACCACGACGTGCAGCCGGCCGACCCGCTGGAGGAGTGGACCACCCCGCCGTTCGAGCCGACCGTGCGCGACGGCTACCTGCGCGCCCGCGGCGCCTCCGACGACAAGGGGCAGATCCACTTCCAGGTCTCGGCCATCCGGCACCTGCTGGCCGCCGACGGGCGCCTGCCGGTCAACGTCAAGTTCTTCGTCGAGGGAGGAGGAGTCGGGGTCGCCCACGATCGACGCGTTCCTGGGCGAGCACGCCGACCGGCTGGCCTGCGACCTCATCTGTGTCTCCGACACCGGGATGGTCGCCGAGGACGTGCCGTCGCTGGTCACGGCCATGCGCGGGCTCGTCTACTCCAGGTCGACCTGCGCACCGCCCGGCCGACCTGCACTCGGGCTCGTTCGGGGGCCGTCCCCAACGCCCTGGCCGAGCTGGTGCGCCTACTGGCCGAGGCTCAAGGACGAGGCCGGGCGCATCGCCATCCCGGGCTGGTACGACGACGTGGTCGAGCTGACCGACGAGGAGCGGGCCAACTTCGCCGCCCCTGCCGTTCGACCCCGACCAGCTGATGGCCGTGACCGGGGTCGGCGGCGCTGCCCGGCGAGAGGACGGGCTTCACGCCCCTGGAGCGGATGTCGGGCCGCCCAACCGCGGACATCAACGGCATCTGGGGCGGGTTCCAGCGGGGCCGGCACCAAGACCATCATCCCGGCCAGCGCCCATGCCAGGTGTCGTTCCGCCTCGTCGCCGACCAGGAGCCGGCTGCTGGCGGCCGGCTGGGCCGCTGTTCGAGCGCTGGGTCCGCGACCGGGTGCCCGGCCACGTCGAGGTCTCGGTCCGCTCCTTCGGCGGGGTCAAGCCGGCCCTCACCCTGCTCGACCACCCGGCAACCGCGCCGCCGCCAAGGCCAGTGGTTCCGGCGTTCGGCAGGACCCGCTGTTCTCACCGCGAGGGCGGGTCGGACTGAACGGGCCCTGTCCGACGCCCTCGGCGCGGCCTGCGTCTACCTCGGATCATGCTCCCCACCGACCGGATCCACGCCCCAACGAGCGGCTGCTCCTGGCCCACTACTACCGGGTGCGGGCGGCCGCCACGCCTTCGAGAGTTCGCCAGGCCGGAGGTGGCGACGGCCCTGCGCGCCCCGGCCGGCTAGCGGCCATGGAGCCGGGACTCGCCCGCGACGCCCTCACCCTCCTCCTCGGCTTCACCACCGGGGTCCTCAGCGCCCTGTTCGGCATCGGCGGCGCCATCGTCAGTAACCCCGGCCTCCGCGCCCTCGGCGCCGCCCCGCTGGTCGCCGTGGGCACCACCCTGCCGTCCATCCTCCCTGGGGCCATCTCCGGCACCCTGCGCTACCCGCCGCGAGGCCTGATCAACTGGCAGCTCATCATCCCCGCCGCCGCCTCCGGGCTCCTGGCCGTGGTCGCTGCTCCCTTCTCTGCACGCCGTTCCCGGCGGCGGGCACTGCTCTCCTGCTCCTGCATCGCCGTCCTGCTCGCGTTCACCGCCTGGCGCACCGCGGTGGCCCCGGCCGCCCCAGCCCCCGAGGACGCCGAGGGCGTCCCGGCCGTCGGCCCCTGAGGGGCGGACGCGGTGGCGCGCGGCCGGGATCGGGGTGGGTCGCGGGGCTGCTGTCAGGGCTGCTGGGCATCGGCGGGGGGTGATCATGGTGCCGGCGTTCACCGAGCTGCTCGGGATGTCGCTCCAGTCGGCGATCGCGACCTCGCTGGTCTGGTGGGGATCTTCGGGTGCCGGCGACCATCACGCACGCGTTCCTCGGCGACATCGACTGGCGCCTGGCCGTGCTGCTGACCATCGGCGATCCGGGGGCTCGGGATCGGGGCGTCACTCACCATCCGCACGGCCGAGCGAAGCGCCTGCGCCTGGCCGTCGGCATCTTCCTGGCCCTGGTCGCCCTCGTCTACTTCGTCACCGAGACCCGGGCCTGTTTCGCCCTCTGAACTGACGAGTCCTGAGCGGTCATCGGCCACCACCTCCGATGAGGCGCAGGTTGCGCTGCTCGGCCCGGCGAGGCCGCAGGCGGAGCTGGCGGCGGCCGAGCAGGAGGATGACGCTGAACAGCAGAACGGCCGATGCCGACGCCGGCGGCCAGGGCGGCCGGGTGGACGCCGGTGCTGATGGTGGCCGAGGGCGACCAGGACCCCAGCCAGACCAGCACGACCCCGCCGCTGATGCGCAGGGCGGTCGGAAGGAATTGCGGTCCTCGAGGCGGCGCTGGGCGCGGGGCGGGCCAGCTCGACCGCCGCCGGCGTCGGCCGGGTCGGTCACCGCCTCGCCGGCCCGCACGGCCAGCGACACACCCCGCTGCCGCGCCTCCTGATCCATCGAGGGCACCCCTGGGGTTCCCCGAGACCCCTCGGGCCGAGCCCGGCCGGGGGTCGCTCATCCCTTCCAGGGCCGGCCGCCACGAACGTGGTGAGAGTTGAACTTGAGGTCCTGGATGCGCCGCTCCAGCACCCGCAGGCCGAACAGCTCGGCGCAGCGCTCGGCGGCGATCACGGCCGTCGAGGACGGTGCAGCTCGCCGGTGGCCAGCATGCGGGCGGCCTCGGCGGGTATGGCTCCTCGGTGACCAGGGTGGTGAGGAATTGGTGGCGCAGCCACATGCGGCACTGGCGGATGGCCTGCTGGTGGGCGGCGATCCGCTCGATGCACGACCCGGGAGGCTGGGATGGACCAGCAGGGTGTGGTTGACGTCGATCTCGAACAGGTCCATCACCCGGAACCGGTGGGCGGCCATCGCTAGACGCTCTGTAGACGACCCCGCCGTTGGAGTTCTCGAGGGCGAAGATGCCGATGTCGACGTCGCCCGCTCCACCGACCGCAGCACCTTCTCGGTGTTGAGCAGCTCCACGATCTCGACCTCGCCGAGGTTGTTGTCGCGGGCGTACGCCACGCCGCCTCTTCTGAAAATGACCCCCGGATGCCCATGACGCCGAGGGTGGGCAGGTCACCCACGGCCGGGCACCTCCTTGACGGCGTCGGCGAGCCGGGCGAGCTCCGCGGCCGCTCGGCCGGCCGCTGCCGCAAGGGATGTCGTGCATCGTGTCCTCGAACCAGGTGAGGGTGGCGGATGGGAGCAGGCCGGAGGCGCGGACGGCCGCGCCCTGTTGGCCTGGGCGTGCGCGGCGTCGGCGGCCGGGTCGGCGGCCGGGCACAGCAGCACGGGACAGTCGACCAGCGGATACAGCTCCGGCGGCCGCTGGCCGTAGGGGCGTCGACCACCTGCATGTGGTTGTCGAACTGGAACCGGGACCGGGCGACCCCTGGTCGTCGATCGACCCCGGCCCGAAGGTAGTCCCGCACCCAGGGCTGGCCGCCCGACCCGCCGGCATCGAACCGCCCGGCGCGGGCCAGCCAGTCGGTCAGCGGCACCGCGAACCGGGGCGGGGCCAGGCGGCGGCGGGCCTCGTCCAGGGTCGGGCGCCCGCTCGGCCACCCCAGCCCAGGGGGCGCCGTCGACCAGGGCCAGGCCAGCCGGGTGCCCGGCGGTCGGCCGCGACCCTGCAGGGCGACGTTCGCCCCCAGGAGTGCCCGGCCAGCACCGGCCGCTCGATCTCAAGGGCGGCAGCGCGGCGCGACAGGTCGCGGCCCAGGGTGGCAGCAAGTCGTAGCCCGACCCGGGCTGCTCGAGGCGCCGTGGCCGCGCTGGTCGAGGGCCACCACCCGCAGCCCGGCCCCGGCGAGCCGGGACGCGACCCCGTCCCAGATGCGGGCGTTGGAGGCGAGCCCGTGCAGCAGCACCACCGCCTGCCCGCTCCCGCTCCAGTCGCGGGCGTGCAGGCGGACACCGTCGCCGGGCACGGCGCGGTCGGCGGGGGTAGTCGTGCTGGTCGCATGGGCGGCTCATCGCACGGAGCCCTCCGGGCTCCGCCTCGGCATTCCTCAGGAGGCGTCTCCCAGCTGCCGCTTGAGCGCCTTGCGGTCGACCAGCTCGACCTTGGCGACGGCCCGGGGCTCGCCTCAGCCGGAACAGCGAGCCGGTGCGGAACTCGAGAACCCGTCGACCAGACCGGTCTGGAACAGGAACCATGGGGATCAGGTCGCGCGTGGCCGACTGACCGGCCGGCCGGGGATGGGCAGCGGACGGCCGTCACGCACCCAGGCGGCCAGGTCGGGGCGTCGTGGCCACGGCTTCGGTCGTCCAGCTCGACCTGCAGCCCCCATGGCGCCGGCCGGCGGGGCCGCCCGTCTGCCGGCAGCTGCAGCACACGCAGGCTGGCCGCGACCAGCGCCAGCTCCTCACGCGGCGCCGGGGCGGCGGCCAGCCGGTCGGCCTGCTTGCGGCCACTCGTCGAGTCGGGGACGGCTGCCCGGTCGCCGCAAAGCCAGTCGCAGTCGTACCGAGTCGGCCGCCGCGGCGTTGCCAGACCGGCTGCGACAAGTGCTCGCCATGTCCAGAGTGTGGCGGCCCGCCCGGGTCCGAGGCAGCAGGCCGGGCCGCCCGCAGCTCTCCTCGCGATCAGGCGCGCGGCCAGGTGGCGTCGGCGCTTGCGCGACGGGGGCGATCGTCGCGCTGGCCGCGATCGGCAGCCGCCAGGCCGGTGACGATGAACTTGATCCCGGCGCAGTAGCCGAGCGGCCGCCCTGCCGTTGTCGATCACGGCGATGACTGGCGCCGCCAGTCGATGGCGTCGCGCACCTTGCCACTTGCCCCCGAACAGGCTGGTTGCCGCCGAGTCACACCGCCCGCCCCGAGCCGCGTACGCAGCAGGTCGTGTTGCTCGCCGCCGGCGTTGGGGTCGACCGAGGTTGGAACTCGCGAGGGCGGCGATGATCCCGCCGATGGCGGCCATGGTCCGAGCAGACCATGAACGCACCGGGGTCCGGATGCGGCGCGCCCGTTCGCGTTTGCCAGCCCGCCATCATGCTCGCGTTGCCGCCGGTGGCATGCCGCGATGGCGACCCGTAGGCGGCGCGCCCCAGCGCAGCTCCGCGGGCCGCCAGCGGGAGCAGGATGAGTCGGCACCACCGGGGGATGCCGCCCAAGGGAGATCACCAGGGCGTTGCGGCTGCGCTCGAGGTTGAGCGCGTCCGACGGCGATGCCCGTTGGGGACGGCGCAGCCCGCCCGCACCTTGGCGGCGAGGACGGCCCATGGGCTCGCCGGGACCGAGCCCCTTGGCCCGGCGCCGCCGCTGGGCGCGCACTGTGGCGCGATGGCGGCGAAGGCGCCGATCGACACCGCCCACAGGACCCGGCCCACGGCGGCGGCAGGTTCCTGTTCTCGATGGCCAGATCACCTCGTCGCGGATCTGGGCACGTTGCCGCACCTCGCGATGAGTCGGCAGCACCAGTGCCGCTGGAAGGCCAGGGCACGGCGGCCAGAGGTGACCACGAACGACCGGATCGACCCGTCACGCCTGCCAGCGAGCCCATGGCCGTCGAGTGGCCAGGCCGGAGGTGAGCGAGAGATTACGAGCACCGCCAGGGCTACGGCCAGCCCCGAGTCGAGCCGAGCGCGGTGGCCGGGACGGCGGCCGCAGACGCCGCTCGTGAAGCCGGCCGACAGGTCGATCTCGCCGAGCAGCAGGACGAACACCAGGCCCATGCGCGATCACGGTGATCGGGGCGCCCTGGGTGCAGCAGGTTGGCGAAGTTGCCGGCGGTGAAGAACGCCGGCCGCAGAGTCGAGAGAGCACGATCACAGCACGACCAGCCGAGGACGGCCGACGGCGAGCCGATGTCGCCGCCGCGGACCCGGCCGACGTAGCCGCGACGTGCTCGCCCAGCGGCGACAGCGGGCTGAAGTCGGCCGGGCTGTCGGGGACGTCGACGGTGGACGGCGGTCATGGCAGTCACTTCGTCGTCGCGCTGGGTTGGTAGGCTCGGACTCGGCAGCCCTCGGTCACGGCCGGTGGTGATCAGCTCCACGATCTGCGTCTGGGTCACGTCGCTTGCGTCGTGACCTCGGCGGCCATCCGGCCCAGGTAGAGCGCGGCGATGCGGTCGGCGACCTGCGAAGACGTCGTTCATGTTGTGGCGAGATGAGGACCACGGCCAGGCCGTTGTCGGCCAGCCGGCGGACCAGGTCGAGGACCTGCTCGGTCTGGGCGACGCCGAGGGCCGCGGTCGGCTCGTCGAGGATGACGACCTTGATGTTCCAGAGCACCGCCTTGGCGATGGCCACGGTCTGGCGCTGGCCGCCGGACAGGCTGGCCACGAGCTGGCGCACCGACTGGACGGTGCGCACCGACAGCGACGGCCAGCGTCTCGCCGGCCAGCTTCTCCATCGAGGTCTCGTCGAGCAGCGATGCCCGGCGGCCTGCTCGCGGCCGAGGAACATGTTCTGGACGATGTCGAGGTTGTCGCAGAGCGCGAGGTCCTGGTAGACGATCTCGATCCCGAGGCGCGGCGGCGTCCCGCGGGCCGTGGATGGTGACCGGCTCGCCCTCGAAGAGGAACTCGCCCGCGTCGATCGGAGTAGATCCCGGCGATGCATTTGATCAGGGTCGACTTGCCGGCGCCGTTGTCGCCGACCAGGGCGGTGACCTCGCCGGGGTAGACGCGCGAAGTCGACGTCGCGTAGGACGCTGCACCGGCGCCGAAGCTCTTGTTGATGCCCGCGCAGCTCGAGGATCGGGGCTGCGTTCTCGGTCACGTTCGCGGTCTCGCGCGACTCCTGATGGTCCGGATCACGCCGTGGGCGCAGCCGAGGCCGGGCGCCCATGAGGATCGGTCATACTCGTCACTCGACGCCTGCCTCCGTGCAGCGCTGGCCGCGAACGCGCCGCTGCACAGCTCGTCCTTGGTCACGTACCCGTCGGCGACGACGTCCTTGACGTTGTCGTTGGTGATCGCCTGCGGCGTCAGCAGGACTCGGACGGGACGTCCTTGCCGCTCTCGGGTCCTTGACGGTGACCAGTGGGCCGACCCCTGCTCGCCCTTGGCCAGCGCGACGGCGAGCGCGGCGGCCGCGTCGGCCTCCTTGCTTGATCGCCTTGTAGACGGTCATGCACTGGTCGCCGTCGAGGATGTTCTGCCAGGCCCTGCGACGGTCGCGTCCTGGCCGGTGACCGGGACCTCGCCGTTGAGCGTTGTTCTTCTTGAGGATGGCGATGGCCGCGTTGCCGAGGCCGTCGTTGGCGGCCAGCGACGCCGTCGATCTTGCCGTCGGCCTTGGTGTAGCATCTGCTCGAAGATGGTGCCGGCCTGCTGGTTGTCCCAGTCGGGCACGGACTGGTCGTCGACCTTCTTGGTACCTGGCGTCATCTTGGACAGCAGGCCGAGTCGTAGCCCTGCTTGAACAGGGTGGCGTTGTTGTCGGTGGGCGAGCCGTTCAGGCTCGGCGATGTTGGCGTTGTTCTTGCCCTTGGCCTCAGGGCAGTCGGCCAGGCCCTCGCCCTGCAGCTTGCCAACGGCCACGTTGTCGAACGACACGTAGTAGTTGGCGCCGCCGTTGAGGGTCAGCCGGTCGTAGTCGATCGTGGCCGACGCCCTGCGGCCTTGGCCTTGTCGAGCACGGCCTTGCCGGTGCCGGAGTCAGGTTGACGATCATCAGCACGTTGGCGCCGCTCGGTGATCATCTGGTCGGCGATCGTCTGGAACTGGGTCTTGTCGCCCTGGGCGTTCTGGATGTCGTACTGGACGCCGGCGGCCTTGAACGCCGCCTCGAGGAGCGGCCGGTCGTCGTTCTCCCAGCGGGCCGACGACTTGGTGTCGGGCAGGATGACGCCGACCTTGGGCGTCTGTGCCGCCGCTGCTGGCGGTCGCGCCGCCGCTGTTGCGTCGCCGCCACCACAGGCGGCCAGAATGGTGAGCGCCGCCACCGCGGCGATCACGCTGAGAGCCTTCTACGCATGACCCGTCCTTTCCGTCGCTGCGGATCCCACCACGAGAGGGCCGGGAGGTGCCCGCCATCGCTTGGTCATGTCAGGACCACCCCCTCGACCGGGTCGTCCACCCGGTCGCCGGCAATAGTATCCGGGCTGGCTGCGTTGTTGTCTCCGCTCTGCTTCCCGATGGTGAGGTCGCGGCGGGCCGCATACCGCTCGCGGACGGCCGGGGTCGGCTCGGCCTCATGGGTCTCGGTCCGGCCAGCTCCCAGCGGGGTGGCTCGGGCCCCCGGCCAGGGCCCAGGCGGCCTGGTTGGCGGCGCCGTCGGCCACGTACTCGGCCGCCGGGGGACCACCACCGGGTGGCCGAGCACGGCCGGGGCGATCCGCGCGCAGCGCCTCCGAGCGGGCTCCGCCGCCGACCAGCATGCACCCGCTCGACCTCGCACGCCCTCGGCGACCAGCGCGTCCAGGCCGTCGGCGAGCCGCACAGCAGCCCCTCGACGGCCGCCCGGGCCAGGCAGGCCGGGGTGGTGTTGGCCAGCCGCAGCCCGTGCAGCGGCGCCGGTGGCGTGTGGGGCGGTTGGGCGTGCGTTCGCCCTCCAGGTAGGGGACCAGGGTGAGCCCGCCGGCGCCTGGCAGGGGCGCTCAGGGCCAGCGCCGACAGCTGCCGCGTGGTCGACCCCGAGCAGCTGGGCGGCGGCGTCCAGCACCCGGGCGGCGTTGAGGGTGCAGACCAGCGGCAGGAACCGCCCGCTGGCGTCGGCGAACCCGGCCACCGATGCCCGAGGCGTCGGCGGCCGGCCGCTCCGGAGACGGCGAACACCGTGCCCGAGGTGCCGATCGAGACGACCACGTCGCCCGCGGCCTGGCCCGCGATCCGAGCGGCGGCGGCCGCGTTGTCGCCGGTCCGGTCCCGAGCGGCGCACGGCCCCGGCGTCAGCGCCGGCTGGCCGCCGGGGTCGAGCACGGTCGGGACCCGGGCGTCGTGGCCGAGGCGCGCGCCGCAGCAGGTCGGGGCGGTACGGACCCGGTCCGCCGGCGACCAGTAGCCGGTGCCGCTGGCGTCGCCCCGGTCGGTGGCCAGGGTGTCCGAGGCCGGCGGCACCGGCCAGCTCCAGGTCAGCCAGTCGTGGGGCAGGCAGACGGCGGCCGATCCGCTCGGCGGCCTCCGGCTCGTGGTCGGCGCAGCCAGCGCAGCTTGGTCACGGTGAAGGAGGCCACCGGCACCGAGCCGGTCGCCTCGGCCCAGGCCCGGGGCCCGCCGCTCGGCGACCAGGTCGGCGGCGGCTCCGGCGCGAGCGGGTGTCGTTCCAGAGCAGGGCCGGGCGGACCACCTGGCCGGCCTCGTCCAGGCAGACCATGCCGTGCTGCTGGGCCCCGACCCCGACCGCGGCCACGTCCTCCAGCCCGCCGGCGGCCTCGACCGCCGTCGCCAGGAGCGCGCCTCACCAGGCGGCCGGGTCGACCTCGGTCCCGTCGGGGTGGGGTGCGGCCCTCGCCGGACGAGCTGGCCGCTGGCCGCGTCGCGGACCACGACCTTGCAGGCCTGGGTGGAGGAGTCGACCCCGGCGACCAGGGTCACGAGCGCGCCCCGAGCAGGTGCTCGATGGCCAGCTGGTCGAGGGCGGCGTAGTGCATGCCCCGCCGGCCGGCCGACGCTCGACGTCGAGGTCCTCGAACGCAGCCCCGGTCGGCGAGCAGGTCCGTCAGACTCGCCCTCGGCCAGGGTCGGGGTGGCCAGCTCGGGCACCCGGCCGCCGTCCATCGCCGCCTGCACCTCGGGATCGGCCCGGAAGGCGCGCCGCCCGCCTCTTGAGCAGCAGGTAGGTGCGCATGTTGCGCGGCGGCCGACGCCCAGACGCCGTCGTGGTCCTCGGTCCGCGGCGGCTTGTAGTCGAAGTGCCGCGGGCCGTCGTAGCCGCCGTGCCTCGAGCAGGTCGACCAGCGAAGAACGCGCTCGCGCAGGTCGCCGTGGCCGAACACCAGGTCCTGGTCGTACTCGGGCCCGTGCTGGCCGTTGAGGTCGATGTGGAACAGCTTGCCGTGCCACAGCGCCTGGGCGATCCCGTGCGACGAAGTTCGAGCCCGGCCATCTGCTCGTGCCCGACCTCCGGGGTTGAGCCCGACCATGTCGGCGTGCTCGAGCGAGGTGATGAAGGCCAGCGCGTGCCCGACGGTGGGCAGCAGGATGTCGCCGCGCGGCTCGTTGGGCTTGGGCTCGATCGCGAACCGCAGGCCGTAGCCCTGGTCGACGCACGTACGCGGCGAGGAGGTTCGAGCGCCCTCCGGCGTAGCGGTCGAGGGCGGCCCGGACGTCCTTGGCGACGTCGGACTCCGCGCCCTCGCGGCCGCCCCAGAAGACGTAGGTCTGGGCGCCCGAGCTCGGCGGCAAGGTCGAGGTTGCGCATGCACCTTGCGCAGCGCGTAACCGGCGACGTCGCGGTCGTTGGCGGTGAACGCCCCGTCGCGGAACACCGGGTGGGTGAAGGTGTTGGTGGTGGCCATCGGCACCACCAGGCCGGTCTCGCTCAGGGCCTTGCGGAACCGCGTCGACGTGCCGCTCCCGCTCGGTCGCCGTGGCGCCGAAGGCGATCACGTCGTCGTCGTGGAAGGTGATCCCGTAGGCGCCCAGCTCGGCCAGGCGGTGCACGCGTCTCCACCGGGTCAGCGGCGGCCGGGTGGCGCTCGCCGAACGGGTCGCTGGCCGGCCAGCCGACCGTCCACAGGCCGAAGCTGAACCTTGTCGTCTCGGGTCGGGCGGAGGTCCTGCATGGCAAGCTCCTGTCCGAGACGCGCCACAGCAGCGAGATGGTCCCAGCCAGCCACCGCCCCGTCAAGTGGTGGTACCACCTTCGTCCGCGGTCCGAACGATCTCGAAGTCGCAGGGTGGCTTGACTGGACGCCAGGTATGCGGTTACTTCGTTCGAGCAGTGAACTCTCGCCGCAGCTGGGGCGTTGGCCATGGCCAGTCCATCGGGTGACCTGCCGCTGCGCCCGCGGGAGATGCGCGACCGGAACCGGGCCCTGGTCCTCGACGCGCGGTGGCCGCCTCGAGCCGGTCACCAGGGCCCAGCTGGCCGCCGCACCGGGCTGACCAAGTCGTCGGTGATCCAGCATCGTCACCGAGCTGCAGCTCGGCCGGCTCTGGTGGTCGAGCAGGGCGCCCAGCGCGGTGGCGACCTGGGCCGGCCGGGCACGGCCCTCACCCTGGCCCGCGACGGCCTGGCCGGGCTGGGCCGGAGGTCGAACATCGACTACCTGGCCGCCTGCGTGGTCGACCTGGCCCGGCGTGAACCCGGGTCCAGTTCGTCGAGGTGGGCGACAACCGGGCCTGCGACCCGGCGGCCGTGGCCGAGCTGCTGGCCCACCTCGCCAGGGCCGCGGTGGCCGCGGCCGCGACCGCAGGCCTGACCATCTCGGCCACCTGCGTGGCCGTGCCCGGCCTGGTCGACCAGGAGACGGGCACGGTGGCCCGCGCCCCCAACCTCGGCTGGAGCGACGTCCCGCTGCGCCGGCTGCTGGCCGGCGGGGTGCCGCGGCCGCACCCCGGTCCTGGTCGAGAACGAGGCCAACGTGGCCGCCCTCGGTGAGCTGTGGTTCGGGGACGGGGCCGCCCTCGGCGACTACGTGCACATCTCCGGCGAGATCGGGGTCGGGGCCGGCATCGTCGTCGGCGGCCAGCTGTTCCGGGGCGCCCACGGGCACGCCGGCAGAGCTCGGCCACACCACCCTGGAGCCCGACGGGGCCGCCTGCACCTGCGGGAGCCGGGGCTGCCTCGAGCTGTTCGCCGGCCAGGAGGCGATCCTGCGCCGGGCCGGCCTCGACCCGGCCGTGTCGACCAGCACCGGGCGGGCCGACGGGCCGGTCAGCACGCTGGTCGAGCACCTCGGCGCCGGCGACCCGCGCGCCCTGGACGCGCTCGAGGTGGCCGGGCGCAGCCTCGGCACGGCCACCGCCTCGCTGGTCAAGCTGGTCGACCCGGGACACGGTGGTGCTGGGCGGGATCTACGCCGTCCTCGCCCCCTGGCTGCGGGCGTCGTTCCAGCGGGCGCTGCTGGCCGGCGATCCCCATGACCAGGGCGGTCCCGCCGCGCATCGCCATCTCGGCCCTGGGCCCGGACGCGGCCGTCCGGGGGCGGCCGGGCTGGTCTCGGCCAGCCTGCTGGCCCGCCCGGGCGCGCTCTTGCCCGGCTCGGCGCGGGGCGGCAGCATCGAGACCATGCCGAAGCTCGTCCTTGGTCCGCTGCTGCGCTATGTGGGGAGACCCAGGCCACCGTCTGGGTGGAGACTCGACGCCGCCGCCCGGGTCGAGGTCGAGACCGTCGCCGGCCGAGCCGGGCCGGGAGGCCGCCGGGGGCGGGCACGGCCGAGGCGCCGACCTTCCGGGTCCATGGCCACCACTACGCGCTGGTCCTGATCGGCGGGCTGGAGCCGGACCGGGTCTACACCTACCGGCTCGAGCTCGACGGCGAGCAGGTCTGGCCGGAGCCGGTGGCCGCCCCGGACGGGCCCGCCTTCCCGGCCAGCACCATCCGCACCCTGCACGGCGACCACCTCGCTGCGGATCGCCTTCGGGTCCTGCCGGTCGCCGCCCCCACGAGCCGCCCCTGGACGCTGCCGCCGAACGCCGACCGCAAGCGGGGCAGGGGGGCCGACGCCCTGTACGCCTTCGCCCTGCGGATGCGCGACACCGACCCCGGCACCTGGCCGGACCTCCTGCTGCTGCTGGGCGACCAGATCTCACGCCGACGACACCTCCGAGCGGGTGCAGGACTTCATCCGCTCGCGACGCGACGTCAGGCAGCCGCCCGGCTCTCGAGGTGGCCGACTTCGAGGAGTACACAGGCTGTACTGGGAGATCTGGGGCGACCCGGTCCTGCGCTGGCTGCTGTCGACGGTCCTGACGGCGATGATCTTCGACGACCACGACATCAGCGACGACTGGAACACCTCGGCCGCCTGGGTCGAGCACATGCGGTCCAGCGACTGGTGGGACGAGCGGATCGTCAGCGGGCTGGCCTCCTACTGGCTGTACCAGCACCTGGGCAACCTGTCCCCGGACGACCTGGACGACGACCCGGTCTGGGCCCAGGTGCGCTGACGCCGGCGACGCCACCCGGATCTCTGCGCGAGTTCGCCTACCGGGCCGACCGCGAGATCGAGGGGACCCGCTGGAGCTACACGCGCGACTTCGGCCGGACCCGCCTGGTGGTGATCGACTCGCGCTGCGGGCGGGTGCTGGACGGCGAGCGCCGGGAGATGGTCGACGACGACGAGTGGGCCTGGATCGAGGAGCAGGCCGGCGGCGACTTCGACCACCTGCTGCTGGCCACCTCCCTGCCGTTCGCCCTGGCCCCGGCCGTCCACGACCTGGAGGCCTGGAACGAGAGCCGTGACCGCCGGGGCCTGGGGCCGGCCTGGCAGGCCAGGGTCGAGGAGCGGATCCGCCGGGGCATCGACCTGGAGCACTGGGCCGCCTTCAGCGACTCCTTCGACCGGCTGGGGGCGCTCATCGAGGCGGTCGCGGCCGGCCGGCGGGGAGGCGCCCGGGTCGGTGGTGGTGCTGTCCGGCGACGTCCACCACACCTACGCTGGCCGAGCTCTCCTTCCCTGGCGCCGCCGGCGGCCACAGCCCGGCCTGGCAGGCCGTGGTGCTCGCCGCTGCGCAACCCCCAGCCCCGACCAGCGGGCGGCCCACCGGCAGGCGCTTCCGGCGCCCGGCCCAGGCCGTGACCAGGTGGCTGGCCCGCCGGGCCGGGGTCGAGCCGGAGGAGGTCGCCTGGCGGGTGGTCGAGGGGCCCCGGTTCGAGAACCACCTGGGCGAGCTGGAGCTGGACGGCCGCCGGGCCACCCTCCGGGTCGAGCAGGCCGTCACCCCGGGGCGGCGCCGGCGCTCCCTCCCTCGAGCCCTCTACGGCCACCAGCTGGCGGACGGGAGCTGAGTGGTGGCCGGCGGGAGGCTGGTCGGGGCTGGCCCGGTGGCCGGTCAGAGTCGCTCGGCGGGAGGCGCTGGCGGCGGCCTGGACTGACTGGCGCGGGCTCGGGGGTGACCGCGCCTGCGCCCTGCTCGACCGGCGCGAGGGTCGCGACGGCCGCTGGCTCACCGTCAGGCAGGCGCCGGGGATGCTGGCCTGGTCGGCCGCCTACCCCGACGCCCCCTGACGACCGGCTGGACCCGGCCGACCCGCCCCCGCCGACCCTGCGCGGCCCCGACGGCCGGGTGTGGGGCTGGGACGACCCCGGCCTGGAGCGGGCCCTGGCCGACGACCTGGGGCTGGCCGTGCGGCGCCACCGCGACCTGGGCGGCCAGCAGGACCTCAGGGCGTCGGTCCTGGTGACCACCGAGGCCTCCCGGCGGGCGGTGGCCGACGCCCTCGGCCGGCCGGTCGAGCTGCGCCGCTTCCGGACCAACCTGCACCTGGAGCTGGACGCGCCCCCGTTCGCCGACGCGGCGCTGGGAAGGCGGCCGCCTCCAGGTCGGCGAGGTCACCCTCGACCTGCTCAACCCCTGCGCCCGCTGCGTGATCCCGACCCGCGACCCCGACGACCTGTCCCGCTGGCCGGAGCTGCTCCGCTGGCGCGCACCGCAGGACACGGGGCTTGTTCAGGTCAACGCCCGGGTGGTGACGGCCGGCCGGGTCCGGGCCGGCGACCCGGTCGCCGTGACCGAGCCGCTGCGCCTCGGCCGCGCCCAGGCCCTCCACCGACTGGGACGTCGCCCCGCGGGGGTCTGGGGGCGCAAGCCTGAGCCCCACAGTGGGACGGGGGTGGCTCGTGAGCCGGGTGCTGAAGGTGGCGCACCGGAACATCTTCGGCGGACGGGTCTGGGACGGGAGCCGGGTCGACCTCGACCTGACCCTGGCCATGCTCACGCCGCCTTGACGCCGACCTGGTGGCCGTGCAGGAGGTCGACCGCGACCAGGGCCGCAGCCACCAGGCCGACCAGGCCCGCCTGCTCGGCGAGGCCCTCGGCATGGAGTGGCGCTACGCCCCGGCCTGCTCGGCACCCCGGGCAGCTCCGAGGGCTGGTGGGTCCCGGTGCCGGGCGACCCCGACCCCGGCGGCACCGCCTACGGGATCGCGCTGCTCTCGCGCCTGCCCCTCGACCAGGTCAGAGACCGTGCGCTCCCCCAGAGCCCGCGACGAGCCCAGGGTCAGGCTGGTGGCCGGAGCTGGCCGACGGCGGCCGGCGCTGACCGTGGCCGGCACCCACCTGAGCTTCGTCCCCGGCCCCAACGTCGGCCAGCTCCGGGCCCTCCAGCGCCATCTGGACGAGCGCGCGGCGGCCCCGCCTCCTGCTGGGCGACCTCAACCTGTGGTGGCCGGCCGTGCGGCTGCTGTCGCTCCCCGGCTGGCGGCCGCTGGTCCGCGGGGACCTTCCGAAACCGCCCCCTGGGTCGCCGGCCCCCTGGTCCAGCTCGACCACGTCCTGGCCGCCGGCGCGAGCGCCGCCCTGGAGCCCGGGGCCGGCGGATCGTCAGCGGTCCCGCCTCCGACCACAAAGCGGTGGTGGTCGAGCTGGAGTGGCGCTGACGTGCCCACCGAGGCGCCGTCGCTGGTCCCCCTCAGTCGTGGGCAGCTGGCGACGGCCCGCCACCTGCTCCCGCCCGAGCGGCCGGGGCCGATGATCGCCCAGCACCTGCTCGGCACCGGCAACGGCAGCTGCCTGGCCGACCGCTGGCCGGCCCCACGGGCGCTGCTGGTGGAGACCGGCGGCAACTGGACGCTGGCCGGCGATCGGGCGCGCTCGACCCGGCCGCCGTGGCTGGCCGGGTCGCCGGGTTCGTCGAGGCCCCGGCCGCGTTCGAGGCCGCTGCTGCGCGCGGCCGTCCGCGAGCTCCACGAGTGGCCCCGGGTGGTCCTCGTCCTCGAGGCCCCGGGCGACCCGCCGCCCGACTGCCGCAGCGCCGCCCAGGTGCGCCGGCTCGGGCCCGGCGACGCCGGGTCGCTGGCCGGGCTGTGGCGAGGAGACGGACTGGATCGCCAGCACCTGGGGCGGCCCCGAGGGACTGGCCGCCAGCGGCATCCGGCTGGGGCGCGTTCTGTGAGCGGCGGCTGGTCGCCGTGTCCTGCCCGTTCTTCGTGGGGGCGGCCTATGGGGACCTGGGGGTGGCGACCGAGCCCGGCTTCCGCGGGCTCGGGCTGAGCACGGCCTGCGCCGCCGCCGTCTGCGAGGACGTGCGGCGCCGGGGCCGTGTCCCGAGCTGGACGACCTCGCCCGACAGCACGGCCAGCCTGCGGGTGGCCGCCAAGCTCGGCTTCCGGCTGCAGCGCCGCGACCGGCTGCTGGTCGCCGACGTCCCGGTCCCCGAGCCGGCCGGGCACGTCCCCTCAGCCCTGAGGCCGGTCGAACCAGGACTGGTAGGTCTGGGCGAAGAACAGGTCGCCCGAGACCTTGAGCTTGCCGGTCATGAACAGCTGCATGCCGTTGGCCCCGCCGGTGATCAGGCGCAGGAAGTCGCCAAGGCCCATGCGGATGGTGACCCGCGGGCTCTCGGCCCGGCCCCGCTCGATCTCGCAGCGGCCGTCGGCGATCGCGCATGGCGTACTCGTGGGTGCCGTCGGGGGCGCTGAGCTCGTACTGGACGACCGCCTGCTGGCCGGCCGCCTTCTCCGGGTTGAACGAGTCCGACATGCCGGCGAAGACCTTGTCGGGGACGCCGTCGACGCCACCCTCCTGCTGCTGGATGGCGCTGACGAGCTCGTCGTTCGACTTCTCCTCGACGGCGGTCTTCAGCGACGAAGAAGTCCGAGGCGTCGATCTGGCTCATACGGCGGGGCCTCCCTTGCTCGGCGGCGGCCGTCAGCCTCGACGGCCGTGCTGCCCCGAAGCCTACGCGAACGGACACGCTGTCCACAGGCTGGTCGCGGCTGGGCCTACCCCTGGTGGGCCTGCTTCAGGGTGGGCGGCAGCAGGTAGGCGTGGGCCGAGACCTCGGCGGTGGCCGCGGCGCTGGCCGGCTGGGAGAACGGGACCACGTCCACGTCGCAGACCGTGCCCTTGGGGGCACACGGCCGGTGAGCAGGTAGCGGCTGACGTAGGCGTCGGCGCAGGACGACAGGAACAGCGAGGTGCTGCCCCAGCCGGCCACCGTCAGCAGCCGGCCCCGCCCAGCAGCCCGGCCGTGCTCACCGCGTCCTGGTAGCGGGTCGCCGGGTCGTTGCGGTTGCCGACGACCAGCACGGTGTTGGCGGTCCGGCGGTTGAACAGGCCGAGGTAGCGGTCGCTGTCCTTTCCTAGCCAGGGTGCGCAGATGCTGCCGAACCAGATCCAGGGCCGGCCGAAGTAGGGTCGCGGCGGTCGGCCCGGCGGGCCGCCTGGCCCAGGCCGAGGAGTGGTCGGGGTTGACGGGGTCGAGGCACCAGAGCCCCGGCGAAGCCCTCGAGGACCTGCTCGTAGGGCGCCCGGGCGCTGCAGCCGAGGCGTGCCGCAGCCCCGCAGGGATCCTCGGCCGCCTGGCCGGGCTGGTCAGGAGTGTCAGCTCCTGGAGGAACTCGGCCGAACGGCGGCCACGAGGACGGTGTCATACAGCGCCCCGAGGGTGGTGTTGACGAGGTCGGCGTAGGTGAAGGGCACCGTGCCGCCCTGGTCGTCGGGCAGCTGGGCCGGCTCGGCCAGCAGCCGCCTGGCCAGCCGGTCGTAGCGCCGCTTGGGGTTGCCGCCGGAGAGCGCAGTTGGACCCGCCCGGGTCGCAGAGCCGCAGGAGCCCTGCGAAGGTGTCGTAGGCGCCCTGCTCGCTGCGCAGGCGGGCGTCGGAGGGCAGCGTCCTGGCCTGGTCGCCCGGCCGGTGGTGTAGGAGACGGGGTCGACGTCACGCCGTCGATGACCACCGCCCGGACCTTGTCCGGGAACATGTTGGCGTAGGTGGAGCCGATGGCGGTCCCGTAGGAGTAGCCGACGTAGGTCATCTTGCGGTCGCCGACCGCCCGGCGCAGCAGGTCCATGTCGCGGGCCACGTTGGCCGTGGACATGTGGTCAGGATCGGCCCGCCCCGTTCCGCGCAGGCCCGGGCGTAGGTCCGGTCGGCCTGGACCAGACCCGCTCCTCGGCCCGGGTGAACGGGAACGCGAACGGTGCCAGGGCGGCCAGGGCGTCGTCGGTGGTCTCGAAGCACTGCAGCGGGGTGCTGCGGGCGACCCACGGGGGTCGAAGCTGACCAGGTCGAAGCGGGCCCTGACCTCGTCGGAGTAGAGGTCGCGACCGATCGCCTGGAGAAGCCCACGCCCGGAGCCGCCCGGCCCGCCGGGGTTGAAGAAGATCGACCCGATGCGCCGGCCCGGGCCGGTGGCCGGCAGCCGGGTCAGGGCGAGGCTGATCGTGGCCCCCGGGGCCGGTCGTAGTCCAGCGGCACCTGGGCGGTGGCGCACTCGAACCCAGGGGGCCTCGTCCCCGCAGGCCGCCAGGCCAGCTTAGGCACGAGTCGCCCGCCACCCGAAGCTCGCCTGGTCTGTGGCCGCCGCCGGGAGCGCGAGCAGGGAGGCCAGCAGACCGACGGCCACCAGGGCCGGGATCCCGGGCCGCCGCCCGGCGCGTGAGCTCACCAACGACAGGATGCGCATCGCCACCCCCACAGCGGACCCGCCGCCGGCACGGCTCCGGTCGGCCCGGATGCGAAGTCACCGTAAACCGGGCAGAACGGGCCGACAACCCCCGTTTGCGCGATTCCTATCCGTAGTCGATCGAGGCGTAGCGGCTCAGTTTGGAGAGCTGGTGGCGGGCGTCGATCTGGCGGGAGGTGCCGGACTTGGAGCGCATCGACAGCGACTGGGTGAGGGCGCCCTGGCGGTCGAAGCGGACGCCGCGCAGGAGCTCGCCGTCGGTGACGCCGGTGGCGGCGAAGAACACGTTGTCGCCGCGGACCAGGTCGTCGATGTCGAGGACCTGGTCGAGGTCGTAGCCGGCGTCGAGCGCGGCCTGGCGCTCGGTCGTCGTTGCGGGGCCAGAGGCGGCCCGAACATGGCGCCGTCCAGGCACTTGAGGGCGCAGGCGGCGATCACGCCCTCGGGGTGCCGCCGATGCCGACCAGCATGTCGACGCCGGTGCCCTCGCCGGGCGGCCATGATCGCGCCGGCGACGTCGCCGTCGGTGATCAGCTTGATCCGGGACCCGGCTGGCGGATCTGGCCGATCAGGTCCTCGTGGCGCGGGCCGGTCCAGGATGCACGACGGTCAGGTCGCCGACCTGGGCGCGCCCTTGGCCTTGGCGACCAGGCGCGAGGTTCGCGGCGACCGGGGGCCTCGAAGTCGACCACGTCGGCCGCCTCCGGCCCGACGACCAGCTTCTCCATGTAGACACACGGCCCGGGGTCGAACATCGGTGCCGCGGTCCGGCCAGCGCGACCACCGAGATGCGCGTTGGGCATGCTCTTGGCGGTCAGGCGTGGTCCCGTCGACGGGGTCGACGGCGATGTCGACCTCGGGCGGGTGCCGTCGCCGATCTCCTCGCCGTTGTAGAGCATCGGGCGCGTTGTCCTTCTCGCCCTCGCCGATCACCACCACCCCGGTCATCGAGACCGAGCCGAGCACGTGGCGCATCGCGTCAACGGCCGCCTGGTCGACCGCCTCCTTGTCATCCCGAAGCCCATCTTGCGGGCCGCGGCCATGGCCGCCGCCTCGGTGACGGACAAGCTCGAGGGCCAGGTTGCGGTCGGGAGCCTCGCCTTGGACTCGAGCTTCCATCCAGCACCTCCAGGTCGAGGGTCGGGCCGGCGTTGGCCCAGAGGCGCCATTTCTCCGCAGAGGGGACTGGCATCCAGGGCCGCCGCGGCTTACCCTGACATCGGTGGCCCCGCCCGCTCGGGTGTGCGCGGCCTCCGGCAGTCGGGCCCTGGCGCCGCCGATCCCGCCCGGTTGGCGCCAGGGCCCGCTGCACGTCCGGCGCCCGGCGGGCTGGAGCCATGGAGGGAGCAGTGGGCGGGGCCACGATCACGGCCACGGGCACCGCCACAGCCACGCCCCGGTGCCGCTGGCCGGCTCGCCGGCCGGCGAGGACGAGGAGGCCTCCGGGCGGTCAAGCTTCGGCGCTGCCGGGCTGGGGCTGACCGCCGCCGTCCAGTTCGCCATCGTGGCCGTCAGCGGCTCGGTCGCCCTGCTCGCCGACGGCCTCCACAGCCTGGGCGACGTGTTCACCACCGTCATCCTCTGGGTCGCCTTCCTGGTCGGCCGGCGCGAGCCCGACCAGGGCTACACCTTCGGCTACGCCAGGGCCGAGGACGTCGCCGGCGTGCTGGTGGTCCTGGCCATCAGCCGCCTCGGCGCGTGGTCGCCGCGGCCGAGTCCCTGACCAATGCTGTCCGGGAGGTGGCGCCGCTGCGCAACCCCGGCTGGGCCTGGCCGCGGCCTTCGTCGGGGTGGCCGGCAACGAGGCCGTCGCCCAGTACAAGCTGCGGGTCGGCCAGCGGATCAACTCGGTCCCGCTGGAGGCCGACTGGCCACCATTCGCGGGTCGACGGGCTGGCCAGCCTGGCCGCGGCGGCCGGCATCGCCGGCGCCTGGGCCGGCTGGCCGGCCGCCGACCCGCTGGCCGGCCTGCTACTGTCGGCCGTGATCGCGCTGGGTGCTTGTCGGGACCACCCGCGACGTGCTGGCCCAGCTGCTCGACCGGGTCGACCCGGCGGTGATCGACGAGATCGAGCGGGCCGCCGGGTCGGTCGGCGGCGTCGAGGCCGTGCACGCGGCCAGGGCACGGTGGGTCGGCCGGTCGCTGCACGTCCTGATCCACGTCGAGGTCGACCCCGACCTGCCCCTACGGGCCGCCCACGACCTCGGCGAGCGGGCCCGTCACGCCATCTTCCACGCCGTGCCGGGGTGGCTGAGGTCGATTCCTGCACCTGGACCCGGCCGGGAGTCGCCGAGCACGACAGCCACGGCGAGACCCTGCACCACCGCGATCAGGGCAGCCGGTAGCGGGCGCGGAAGGCGGCGGCGTCAGGGCCTCGGCGTCGCCGGAGAGCTCGCCGTGGCGGCGGCGCGCGGACGCCTCCTCCTCAGAACCATTCGCTGCGGACGATCACCCCGCTGGCCCGGTCGATCACCCGGACCCGCCAGCTGCGCCGGTCGAGGCGCGACACCAGCACCAGTAGGCGTCGCTGGCCGACGGCGGCTCGGAAGCCTCCAGCACCTCGATCAGCACGCCTTCGGCCACGCCCAGGGGATCGAGTACTCGCGGTAGTCGATGCGGACATGCAGCCAGCGCCCTCCGGTCGCCTCGGCCACGTACACGGTGGCCCCCGGCCGCAGCGGCGAGGAGGGCAGGGTCCGCCGCCCCGGCGGCATGCGCAGCTCGACGATCTGTCCCCTCGCCCCCTGGCCCAGGTCGGCCAGTGCCCTGACCGTCACAGCGTCCTGAAGCGGCACGACAGCGGCTTGGCGAGCAGGGCGTCCAGCTCAGAGCTGGCCACCCGGTCGAGCAGCGGCTCCAGCGCCGCCTCGGCCGGCCCCGGCCGTCCCAGCAGGACACGGCCAGCAGCTGGCGCCCTCCCGCAGCAGCACGGCCCCTGGAACCCGGGCGCGGTCACGCTCGAACCGGCCCACCTGCTCGCCCCAGGCGCGGCCATCGCCACAGCCGCCTGCTCCGACTGGGCGGTCGCGCACAGCGCCGAGCGATCACCGTCCACCTCACTAGGTCAGAGGGTGACCACTCTGCGTGGTCACTCTCGAGGTATCGGCCGCTCTCCGCCCTCGCCTAACCCACCCCTCGGGCCAGGGATGGACGACCCGATCGGACTAGGGCCGGTCAGGGCGCCGGGTTGACATACAGGTCGCCGCCCGCGAACAGGGGCGTGACCGGGCGCAGCGGGGAGGGGCCTCCTGGCCGTCGCGGAGGTTGCTGGCCGGGGCGCCGGTCCGGTCCCAGCGCTGGCCGGCGCAGGGGCGGGCAGAACCCGCTGCCAGCCCCCGCACCGGGCAGGGGCCGGGCGGGGCAGAGAAGGCGCGCAGCCCCCGCCTCGGCGGTCGACGACCACGACCTGGCCGGCCGGCCCGGCGACCTCGGCGACCGCGCCCTCGGGCAGCGACGACAGGGGAGCGACCCGCACCCAGGGCGGGCCGGGGTGGCCGTCCTGGTCAGGAACAGCACGCCCGCGACCAGGATCACGAGCCCGAACAGGGCCGAGGCGACGATCCAGCCGCGGCCCAGCTGGCTGCGCAGGATCAGCTTGCGAGGCCCTGGCCGCCCTGGGCGGCGAGATAGGCGACCCGAGCCGCCCGGGTCGCGGCCGGGCCGCAGCGGCACCTGGCCGGGGTCTGGGCCGGGTCGCGGCGGGTCGTGGTCGGGGGCGGGCACTGGCGGTCGTCCTCGGAGGGCTTCGGGCGCGTGGTCAGCGGCCGGGTAGTATCTTCCCAGGTGCGGCCCGGCTGCGGAGCGCGGGCCGGCGGGCGACACCGAAAGGGCAGCGGGCACCGTGGCGCAGGGACGCATCCGGGTCGTGGTCGCCAAGCCGGGGCTGGACGGGCACGACCGCGGGGCCAAGGTCGTGGCCCGGGCGCTGCGGGACGCCGGCATGGAGGTCATCTACACCGGCCTCCACCAGACCCCGGAGCAGATCGTGGCCGACCGTGGTCCAGGAGGACGCCGACGCGGTCGGGCTCTCGATCCACTCGGGCGCCCACATGACCCTGTTCCCCGGGTGGTGGAGCTGCTGGCCGAGCGGGGCGCCGACGACGTGCTGGTGTTCGGCGGCGGGATCATCCCCGCGAGGACATCGTCCTGCTCAAGGAGCAGGGCGTGGCCGAGATCTTCACCCGGGCACCCCCACCCAGAAGATCGTCGAGTGGCTGCGCAGCGCCTCGACCAGGCCGCCTGACCGAGCACCACCCCGGCGCGACCCCGACCGAGAGGCTGACTATTGGACCTGTTCGAGCATCAGGCGAAGGAGCTGTTCGCCAAGTACGGGGTGGCCGTCCCGCGCGGCAAGGTCGCCTGGTCGCCTTCCGAGGCCGAGGCGGCCGCCGCCGAGATCGGCGGCACCGTGGTCGTCAAGGCCCAGGTGCAGATCGGCGGCCGCGGCAAGGCCGGCGGCATCCAGCTGGCCAAGGACCCGGCCGAGGCCCGCCAGCAGGCCGAGCGGATCCTGGGCATGGACATCCGCGGCCACATCGTCCGGCGGGTCCTGGTCGAGCAGGCCTCCGAGATCGCCGCCGAGTACTACGTGGCCATCCTGCATGACCGGGCCAGCAAGGGCTTCCTGGCCATGGCCTCGGCCGAGGGCGGGGTCGAGATCGAGCAGGTCGCCGAGGAGAACCCCGAGGCGATCGTCAAGGTGCTGCGTCAACCCGCTGGTCGGGCTGCGCAGCTACCACGTCAACCAGCTCGTGTTCGGGGCCGGCTTCGACGAGCGGGCCCGCGAGGGCGCCGCCCAGCTCCTGGCCAGGCTGTACGAGGTGTTCGTGGCCGCCGACTGCATGCTGGTCGAGGTCAACCCGCTGGTGCTGACCACCGACGGCGCAGGTCATCGCCCTCGACGGCAAGGTCTCCCTTGACGACTCGGCCCTGGAGCGCCACCCCGACCTTGAGGAGCTGCGCGACACCTTCGCCGTCGACCCCCAGGAGCAGGCGGCCAGGAGAAGGGCCTCAACTACATCAAGCTGGACGGCTACGTCGGCATCATCGGCAACGGCGCCGGCCTGGTCATGAGCACCCTCGACGTGGTCGCCCAGGCCGGCGGCAAGGCGGCCAACTTCCTGGACATCGGCGGCGGCGCCAACGGCCGACGACCATGGCCGCCGGGCTCGAGGTGATCCTCTCCGACCCCAAGGTGCGCAGCGTGCTGGTCAACATCTTCGGCGGCATCACCCGCGGCGACCTGGTCGCCCACGGGATCCTGGACGCCCTCGACCGCCTCGGCGACAAGGTCAGGTCCCGCTGGTGGTCCGGCTGGACGGCACCAACGCCGAGGAGGGCCGGGCGCTGCTGGCCGGCTCACCGTCCGACAAGCGTGGTCCCGGCCGCCACCATGCTCGACGCCGCCCGCAAGGCGGTCGAGCTGGCCGGCGCCGGGGCCGACGCGAAGGCAGTGCCTGAGCCGTGGCCATCCTCGTCGACGCCGGCACCCGGCTGGTGGTGCAGGGCCTGACCGGCCGCGAGGGCCGCTTCCACGCCCTCCGCAACCGCGACTACGGCACCAACGTGGTCGCCGGGGTGACGCCCGGCAAGGCCGGCCAGGACGTCGAGGGCATCCCGGTGTTCGACACCGTGGCCTCGGCGGTGGCCGAGACCGGGGCCAACACCTCGCTGATCTTCGTGCCCGCCGCGCTTCGCCGTCGACGCCCTCTACGAGGCCGCCGACGCCGGCATCGGGGTGGTCGTGCTGATCACCGAGAACATCCCGGTGCTGGACATGACCAGGGCCTACAACTACATCAAGGCCAAGGGCGTCGCCCTGGTCGGGCCGAACTGCCCGGGGTCATCTCGCCCGGCAAGGCCAACGTCGGCATCATCCCCGGCGAGATCACCCACGCCGGGCCGGTCGGCCTGGTGTCGCGCTCGGGCACCCTGACCTACCAGGTCGATGTACGAGATGGCGGCGGCCGGGGTCGGCCAGACGACCTGCGTCGGCATCGGCGGCGACCCGGTGGTCGGGTCCAGCTTCATCGACGTCCTCGGGCGCTTCCAGGACGACCCGGAGACCGAGGCCGTGGTGATGATCGGCGAGATCGGCGGCGACGAGGAGGAGCGGGCGGCCCGCTTCATCTCCGAGCGGATGGACAAGCCGGTGGTCGCCTACATCGCCGGGTTCGAGGCCCCGCCGGGCAAGCGGATGGGCCACGCCGGGGCGATCATCTCCGGGTCCAGCGGCACCGCCCAGGCCAAGGCCGAGGCCCTGGAGGCGGCCGGGGTCCGGGTCGGCCGCAACCCCACCGAGGCCGCCGAGCTGGCCGTCGCCGCCGTCAAGGACGGCTAGGCGGCGACTGGCCGCGGCAGGTCCGGGTGGCTCAGCCCTCGGACAGCACCACCGTGTTCATGATCTTGTCGGCGAACAGGCACTGGCGCCTGGCGTCCCACAGCGGCCACAGGAAGCCGAGGTAGCAGACCAGGGACGTCCGGGATGTGGAGCAGGTCGCGGACGAAGCATGCCGCCGCCCATCGGCTGGCCGTCGGCCATGCGGACCAGGCGCAGGTTGAGCACCTGCTTCGCCCTCCAGCTCTGCCGGTCCGGCCCATCATGATGGAGCGGTTGTAGATCCAGATGCCCAGCGAGGTCAGGTAGAGCAGGAAGGCGATCAGGCCGGCCCCGGCGCTCGGGGTCTCGCCCTGGGTCGGTGCCGCTGAACAGGATGACGGCCAGGAAGGCCGGGATGGCGGCGATCAGGTAGTCGATCAGGTAGGCGCCGACCCGCTGGGGCCAGTTGGCCAGCGTCCGGCCCATGTAGTAGCCGGGCTGGTCGGCGACGTAGCCGCCGGCCTGCGGGGCCGGGGGCTGGCCGTAGCCCGGGTGGCGGCGCCGCCGTAGGGCGGCTGGCTGCCGTAGGGAGGCTGTGACTGGGGCGGCTGCTGGCCGTAGCCCGGCTGGTTGGGGTCCTGGGGCCCATACCCCTGGGTCATGGAGTGGAGCTCCTTGGTCGTGATCGTGGATGTCGCCCGGCGGCCCGGCCGTCAGATCCGGGCCGGCCGGCCTGCACTGCTCGGCGAAGTCGCCGATCACAGGCAGCTGGAAGTGCTGCCCTGGAAGCCCTGGATCAACAGGATGATCCAGCCGATGAAGAAGGCGAACAGGACGATGCCGAGCAGCGCGCCGATGGGACCGGGCATGTACGGCCGGACCACCGCGATCCGGGGTCCACAGCACCCCGTAGGCGATCGACTGCATGGCGTGGAAGCGGACCTCTGGGCGCTTGTCGACCAGGAAGAAGATCAGGCCGGTGAGCCAGGTCAGCACATAGGACAGACCCGAGGCGACGTTCTCGGCCATGCCGCTGCCGGCCGCCGGGTACTGCCCGCCCGGTGGCGGCTGGTATCCACCCGGTGGCGGCTGCCCGTACCCACCCGGCTGCTGCCCGTACGGGGCCGGCTGCTGCCCGTGCTCGCCCGGCTGCTGGCCCCATCCCTGATCGCCGGCCGGCGGTGGCGGCGGCGGGGGTGCGAGCTGGGGCCAGGCCCCCCAGGTGCCGCCCTGGGGCGGCGCGGGCGGCGGCTCGCCCGGCGACTCCCAGCGAGGGGCTCTGCTCCTGCCCGCCCGGCGTGGTGTCGGCCGGGCGGTAGTCGAGGGGCGGCTGGTCTGACGGGCGCATCCGGCCCGCCAAGGGGCTCACGCGTCGGCCTCGTTCCGCGGGTCGCGTGGGGTCGGCCCCTCGGTCATGGTCGTCCTCCTGTCGTCTCGCACAGCTCACTCCGGACGGGCGAGCCGATCTCACACCCACCTCGAACCGGTGGAGCTGGAACGCCCAGCCTCGCGGCGGCCAGCACCCCGGCCACCGCAGTAGCCTTGTCGGCGCCGGGACGCCGGCCATGTGAGCCGGCGGCCCCAGCCGCCCGAGCGCCCTAGCCGCCATCAGCACGGCCATGACCAGGGTGAACCCGGCCAGCACGAGCACGAACGGGTTGGCCACCAGCGCCGCCCGAGGTCGCCGGAGGCCAGGCCGGTGGCGGCGGTGGTCATCCCGCACAGCGGGCAGGGGATGCCGGTGAGCGTCCGCAGCGGGCAGGGGAGCCACAACCCGCTCCCGCCCATCGCCGCCTGGTAGACGACCGCGACCCCGGCGGCCCCGAGCCCGGCCACACCGAGCTGCTCGGGCACGGACCCAGAGTCGCCACACCCCCGCCGGACGGGCTCGGGTGGGAGAGCCTCCCTGGTCCACCGGGGCACTCTTGGGGTTCCGGACCGCCTGATTCACCGGGGCACCCTCGGGGTTCCCCGGACCCCTCCGGGTGCTCATTCCGTGGTCCAGCTCCTCCCGCCCTGGGCGTGCTGCGGCGTCCATTCTTGCAGGCTGGCGCAGTGAACCACATGCGCAGGAGTGGTTCAATCCTCTCAGGCGCCGCCGCCCGACGGTTGCCGGAGCGGGCCCCCGATGGCAGCATCCGCCGTGCCGAGAACCAGTCGAGAACCGGGGAGGCCGTGGCCGACGTCAAGCGGGTGGTCGTGCTGGTGTCCGGCCACGGCTCGAACCTCCAGGCGCTGCTGGACGCGGCCGCCGAGCCCGCCTCGGGGATGGCCGTCGTCCTGGTCCTCGCCGACCGCCCCGGCGCCCACGGGCTGGAACGGGCCCGCCGGGCCAGCGTCGACACACGCCGTGGTCCGCCCGGCCGACCACCCCGACCGCCGGTCGTTCGACCTTGCCCTGCGCGACCTGGTGGCCGCCGCCCGGCCGGATGTGGTCTGCCTGGCCGGGTTCATGCGCATCCTCGGCCCCGAGTTCCGTGCGGGCCTTCCCCGGCCGTATCCTCAACACCCACCCCAGCCTGCTGCCGGCGTTCCGGGGCGCCCACGCCGTCCGCGAGGCCCCTCGCCTACGGGTCAAGGTCACCGGCTGCACCGTCCACCTGGGTCGACGAGGAGGGTCGACCACGGCCACGGTGCTGTTCCAGTCCGCGGTCCCGGTCGAGCCCGGCGACGACGAGGACCGCCTCCACGAGCGGATCAAGCAGGAGGAGCGCCGGCTCCTCCCCCTGGCCGTCCGCCTGCTCGCCGAGGGCCGGGTCCGGGTCGAGGGCCGCCGCGCCCAGCTCGTCACGGCCGAGGAGGTGTCCCGGTGAATCAGGGCCTCGCCTGCCCATCCGCCGCGCCCTGGTCAGCGTCTTCGACAAGCGGGGCCTGGAACGCCTCGGCCGCCGCCCTGTCGGCCGCCGGGGTCGAGGTCGTCTCCACCGGCTCGACCGCCGCCGCCCTCGAGGCCCACGGCCTGACGGTCACCCGGGTCGAGGAGCTGACCGGCTTCCCCGAGCTGCTCGACGGCCGGGTCAAGACCCTCCACCCCCGCGTCCACGCCGGTCTCCTGGCCGACCGCTCCCAGCCCGGCCACCGGGCCGCGCTGGACGAGGCCGGCATCGCCCCCTTCGACCTGGTCGTGGTCAGCCTCTACCCGTTCGAGGAGACCGTCGCCACCCCCGACGTCGCCCGCGCCTGGCCATCGAGGCGCATCGACGTCGGCGGCCCGGCCATGGTCCGGGCCGCGGCCAAGAACCATGCCTGGGTCGCCGTCGTCTGCGACCCGGCCGACTACCCGCTGGTCGAGACCGCCCTCACCGCCGAGCGGCACCACCGGGTCCGAGCGCCGTGCCCTGGCCGCCAAGGCGTTCGCCCGAACCGCCGCCTACGACACCGCCGTCGCCGCCTGGATGGCCTCGGCCGGTGCAGCGGCGCACGCCGGAACCCCTCGGCCCCGTGCCGAGCCCCGGTGGGGGAGCGTAGCCCAGCCGCCGGGAGTGGTGATCTCGGTGCTCCACAGCCCCTGGTTCCCGAACGGCTCACCGTGGGCGGGCGGCTGCGGCAGGCGTTGCGGTACGGGGAGAACCCGCACCAGGGGGCGGCGTTCTACGCCGCCGACGGGCCCGGTGGGCCGTGGGGGCTGGGGACGGCCCGCCAGCTGGCGGGCAAGGGCTGTCCTACAACAACCTGCTCGACGCCGACGCCGCCCTGGCCCTGGCCGCCGAGCACGGCGACCGGCCGTTCGCGGTCATCGTCAAGCACACCAACCCGTGCGGGGCGGCGTTCCGGGGCGACTCGGAGGAGGCGTACGCCGGCGCGCTGGAGGGCGACCCGGTCAGTGCCTTCGGCGGGGTTGGTCGGGCTCTCGCGGCCGCTGGACGCGGCCACCGCCAAGGGGATCGCCGGCGTCTTCACCGAGGTCGTGGTCGCCCCCGGGTTCGACGACGAGGCCCTGGCCGTGCTCGCCGGCAAGCCGTCGCTGCGGCTGGTCCAGGTCGACCCGGCCCGCCCGCCCCGCTGGCTGAGCGTCCGCTCGGTGGCCGGCGGCCTGCTCGCCCAGGAGCCCGACCCGGGTGCCGACGACCCGGCCGGCTGGGCCCTCCAGGCCGGCGACCCGCCAGGCCCGGAGCTGCTGGCCGACCTGGCGCTGGCCTGGTCGGTGGCCGCCCACGTGAAGTCGAACGCGATCGTGCTGGCCAGGGACGGCCGGATCGTCGGGGTCGGGGCCGGCCAGCAGAGCCGGGTCGACTCGGTGCGGATCGCCGTGGCCAAGGCGAGAGCGGGTCGGGGGCGGCCGCCGGCAGCGACGCCTTCTTCCCGTTCCCCGACGGCGTCGAGGCCCACTGGCCGCCGCCGGCGTCCTGGCCGTGGCCCAGCCCGGCGGCAGTGTCCGCGACCCCGAGGTCACCGCCGCCGCGGCGGCCGCCGGCATGACCATGCTCCACAGCGGCCGCCGCCACTTCCGCCACTGACCTCGTCGACCATGAAGCCCGCGTCGCTGGCCGAGCACACCTACCCTGACGGCCCCGTACGGAATGGGACCGTCCCGTGAGCGACTCCGAGCTCGCCGGCCTGCGCGCCGTGGTCACCGGCGGCGCCTCCGGCATCGGCCTGGCCACGGCCCGGCTGCTGGCCGCCCGGGGGCCGCGGTGGTCTGCCTCGACGCGTCGCCGGCGACGTCGAGGCCCGCTGGAGCAGGTACGCGCCGACCTCACCGACGACGCCGCGGTCCGGGCGGCGGTCCGCGACGCCGCCGAGCGGCTCGGCGGGATCGACATCGTGGTCAACCAACGCCGGCGTCGGCGCCGTGGGCACGGTGGAGGCCAACCGGACTCCGAGTGGCACCGGGTGTTCGACGTCAACGTGGTCGGCATCGTCCGGGTCACCCGCGCCGCCCTGCCCCTACCTGCGCGCCTCGGCCGCCGCGGTGGTGGTCAACACCTGCTCGATCGCCGCCACCGTCGGCCTCCCCAGCCGCGCCCTGTACAGCGCCACCAAGGGCGCCGTGCAGTCGCTGACCCTGGCGATGGCCGCCGACCACCTGGCCGAGGGCATCCGCGTCTGCTGTGTCAACCCGGGCACGGCCGACACCCCTGGGTCCGCCGGCTGCTGGCCGCAGCCCCCGACCCAGGGCCGAGCTCCAGGCACTGCGGGCCCGCCAGCCCATGGCAGCCGGCTGGTCGCCGCCGAGGTCGCCGCCGCCATCGCCTACCTGGCCAGCCCGCTGGCCGGTGCCACCACCGGGACCGTGCTCGCCGTCGACGGCGGGATGCACGACGCTGCGGCTGCCCACCCGCCCAGCTCCTGACGCCCGGGTGACCGTCCTCAGTCCAGCGAACGACGTAGCTCCGCGAACGCCTCGGCCAGGTCGGGGAGCTGGTAGTGGGCGTTGAGGCCGCTGGGGTTGGGGAGCAGCCAGGCTCGCGACCCGGCGATCGGGTCGGGCTGGGGAGCCGACGGTGGCCTTCGGGGCGGGTCGAAGGCGGTCCGGTAGGCGCCGACCCCGAGCACGGCCACCACCTGGGGTGGGTGGCGGCCACCTTGGCGATGAGGCGGGCCTCGCCGGACCGGAGCTCCGCCGGGGCCCAGGTCGGCGGCGCCGGCGGTGGCCCCGCTCGACCAGGTTGGTGACGCCGAGGCCAAGCCCGAGCAGCTTGCCCTCCTCGTCGGGGCGAGCAGCCGCGGGGGTGAGCCCGCCGAGGTGGAGGGCCTTCCAGAACCGGTTGCCGGGCCGGGCGAAGTGGTGGCCGACCGCCGCCGACCACAGCCCAGGGGTTGATGCCGCAGAACAAACCCGCCGGCCCGGGCCGAGCACGTCGGGCACGAGCCGGCCCCTCGGCGTCAGCCAGCTCGGCAGGGGTGGGTCAGGGGGGTCCCCCGGTGGGTCGGGACCGCCATGGCCTGGGGAGGATAGCCTGGCGAGGGCAGGGACGGGCGGGCTCAGGGAAGGGATGCCGATGGCGGCGAGGGTGCTGGACGGCAGGGCGGTGGCGGCGGCCATCAGGGCGAGCTGGCCGAGGAGGTCGAAGCGGCTGGCGGCCGCCGGCCGGCGCCCGACGCTGGCCGCGGTCCTGGTCAGGGACGACGAGGCCTCCCCACATCTACGTCGGCTCAAGCAGCGGGCGGCCGAGCGTTCCGGGCATCAGGGTCGCGGCGGGTCGAGCTCGGTGCCGAGGCGTCCAGGAGGACGTGCTGGCCGCGGTGGCCGAGACTCAGCGCCGACGACGGGGTCCACGGCATCCTGGTCCAGCTGCCGCTGCCCGACTGGGCTGGACCCGGTCGAGGTCCAGGACGCGATCGACCCGGCAAGGACGTCGGCGGCCTGCACGCCCGAGAACGAGGGCCGGCTGCTGCGGGGCGACCCCCGGTTCGCGCCCTGCACCGCCATCGGCATTGTCGAGCTGCTGCGCCGTGAGAAGGTCCCGGTCGAGGGCAGCCACGCGGTCATCGTCGGCCGGGGCCTGCGTCGTCGGGCGGCCCCTGGCCGTGCTCCTGTCAGCCCGAGCGCCGGGGCCAACGCCACCGTGACCCTCTGCCACACCGGGACCAGGCGGCTGTCCGAGTTCACCCGGCAGGCCGACGTGCTGGTGGCGGCGGCCGACCTGCCCGGCGCAGTCACCCCCGGACATGGTCAAGCCGGGCGCGGCCGTGGTCGACGTGGGCAACCACACCGCGTCGGCGGGCGGATCGTCGGCGACGTCGCCCCCGAGGTCGCCCAGGTCGCCGGCGCCCTCACCCCGTCCCCGGCGGGGTCGGCCCCATGACCGATCGCCCTGCTCCTGGCCAACATCCGTCGCCGCCGCCCGCCACCAGGCTGGCCGCTCAGGTGAGCCGGTGAACCTCTCGAGGCTGCTGAAGGATGAGCCGGTTCGGAGTGGTCACGGCGAGCTGGTTCCGCCGCGGTCACCCGACCCGTGGGATCGTCCGCCGGGCCGCGCAGCGCCTGCGCGGGCTGGTCGACGCCGTCAGCACGTCACCGACAACGCCACCGCCCGGGTCGGCATGACCCCGCTGGCCGCCGGCCATGCTGGCCGCCGGCGAGGACCTCGACCCGGTGCTCCAGCTGACCATCGCCGGGACCGCAACCGCGCCTGGCCTCACGGCCGACCTGCTCCGGCGCCCACGCCCTCAGGCATCGGGCCGTGCTCTGCCTGTCCGGCGACCCGATGGAGGTCGGCCGCACCGGGGCCAAGCCGGTGTTCGACCTCGACGCCGTCGGCCTGGCCCGGCTGGCCACCGACCTCGGCCAGGGCCGCGCGCCTCGGCGGCACCCCGATCGACCCCCGGCCCGCTTCCTGGTCGGCGTGGCCGAGGCCCCGGCGCCGACCCCTCGGGCGGCGACCGCCCTGGCCCGCCAAGGCCGACGCCGGCGCCACCTTCGCCCCAGACCCAGCCGATCTACGACCTCGCCCAGTTCGCCGCCTGGCTGGACCGCCTGGCCGCCCGCGGCCTCCCCGACCGGGTGGCCATCCTCGCCGGCATCCTCCCGCCCACCTCCGCCGCCCAGCTCGAGCGGTTCGCCACCCTCCCCGGCTGGTCGGTCCCTGACGCCGTCCTGGCCCGCAATGCGCGTCGCCACGCGACCAGCGCACGCGAAGGCATCGCCCTGGCCGCCGAGATGGTCCAGGCCGTCCCGCACCCTCCCCGGCGTCCGCGGCGTCCACCTCATGGGCCTGGGCACCTCCGGCGTCCCCGAGGTCGCCCACGCCGCCGGCCTCCTGCCCTGCGCCCGGTCCCGGCCTGACCCGGTGTCTACCCGAGGCCGTCGACGACGGTGACCTTCTCGATGGCCCTGCCACCTGGCATCCGCGGTCACGATCACGTCCGCCCCGATGCGCAGGCCAGTGGCCACGATCCGCCGCATCCGGCAGCGCAGGCCCGCGAGCCGCCCGCAGTTCGGCGGCGAGCCTGGCGATGTCGGGTGCGAAGGTCGATGATCCGCAACTGAGGCGGCGAAGCGATCGACGACCTCCACCGCATCCTCCCACCCGCAGCGGGCCACCAGGATCTCGGCGTAGGTGAGCGCCGAGATGGCGAGCGAGTGCCGGTCCCGTTCGACCCGGACAGCCTGGCTGGCGGCCTCATGGATGGCGTCGTCGCGGTTGAGCGCGCCAATCACGATCGAGCTGTCGAGCAGCGCTATTCCCATTCGCCGACGGAGGCCTTCGAGGTAGCCGGGCGGGTAGAGCGTCGTCCCCAAAGGGCCCCGAGCAGCTCGTCGAGAGTTGTCATCGGCGCGCGTGAAGCACGATCCTGCCCGGCCCCAGCGCCTCGACCCGGAGCCGCTCCCCGGCCTGGACTCCAGCCTCGGCCAGCACCGCCACAGGGATCGTGGCCTGATGCTTACTGCTCAGCCGGGTGGTCCGTGGCCGCCGCCTGGAGTTCCCTTTACTTCTTCACTCATGAGTAAAAGGATACCACTCGGCCCTACCCCGGGACTCGATGGGCTGCCAGGAACGGGGCTTGGGGCCCCGTACTCGGAGTCGGGCCGGGATGAGGCGGTTGTCGGCGTACTGCTCCGCGGATGTGGGCGGTCCAGCCGGCCATGCGGGAGGGCGGCGAACAGGGGGGTGTAAGAGGTCGGGGGAGGCCGAGGGCGAGGTAGACCGAGGCGGTGTAGAAGTCGACGTTGGGGTAGAGCTTCTTGGCCTCCCATGACGGTCTCCTGGACCCGGGTGGAGATGTCGAACCAGCCGAGGCTCGCCGAACTGCTTGCCGAGGCGCTCGGCGATGTCGTGGAGGACGGTGGCCCGGGGGTCCCAGGTCTTGTAGACGCGGTGGCCGAAGCCCATGATCTTCTGCTTGGCGGCCAGGCGGTCGCGGACCCAGCCGGGGGCCTGGTCGGGGGTGCCGATCTCCTCCAGCATCTCGCGGACCTCCTCGATGGCCCCCGCCGTGCGGCGGGCCTGGAGGTGGCGACGGCGGCGGTGGTGGCGGCGCTACATGTCGGCCAGGGTGGCCGCGGCGACCCAGCCGGCGAAGGTGGGAGGCGTTCAGGGTGTGGTCGGCGTACAGGACCAGGACGACGTCGAAGTCGCGGAGCCACCTGGGCGTCGGGCTCCTTGCCGGTCAGGGCGTAGGGGAAGTTGGCCGCGATCCCCGGGTCGTCGCGGGGCTCGATCGCGTCCGCGCCGGTCCGGAGCCGCTGGTAGGTGGCGATGATCTGGGGGTCTTGGCCATCAGCCGGTAGGCCATGCGCAGGTTGGCCTCTGGCGACTGCTCGTGGTCGGGGTCGACGGCGGCCGCGGCCGACACCGCCGTCCGCAGGGCCGTCATCGGGGCCGGTCCGCTCGGCCAGGGAGCCGACCAGCTCGACCAGCGAGGGTCGAGGACGCTCTCGCGCCCGGAGGGTGGCGACCGTCTCGGCCAGCTGGGTGGCGGTCGGCAGCTCCAGGTGGTGCAGGAGGTGGATGGTCTCCTCGAAGGTGGCGTGCTCGGCCAGGTCCGGCGATGTCGGTAACCGGCGTAGAAGAGCCTGCCCTCCCGGCCGTCGACGTCAGGAGATCCTGGTCTCGGCGGCGACCACGCCCTCGAGTCCCTTGCCCGTAGCTTCAGCCATCTGGGGTGCCTCCGTCGTCTCGCGGGACGGGATCAGCCTTTAGCAATACGTAAC
>ERZ1370068.8452-contig-7304_pt1 | contig 46009 bp, 80 predicted proteins | sample MGYA00561227_ERZ1370068 | MGnify/ENA primary metagenome ERZ1370068 (study PRJEB38410, sample SAMEA6850437) | metagenome | study: Metagenomic assessment of the ecological functions of the soil: analysis of the soil microbiota associated with the... | reverse complement strand
CATGCCGTGGAGCAGCTGCCCTCAGGTGACGCATGGCTGGCAGGCGCCCGAGGAAGATTAGCCGTGTACTCAATTACACGGGCGGCGATGGGGCAGTAAAGCAGGCTCGGCGCCTTCTCACGTCTCTTGCGGGCGTATTAACGGGAATGTTGTGCTCCCCGGAAAGCGTTTCCGAGCGTGACCCACAACCGACTCTGCAAAGCGGAATTCATTCCAACTGGCATCATGAAGAGCAGCAATCGCGAAATTCGTACAGGAGCTGAGCTTGGGACTGCGCGCGAAAATTCATTTAGTTCGAATTAGCTCAGAGGTTTCGAGGCCGCCAAAAAAGCGGCGACCTGACGAACTTCACGCCTTGTTGGGATCAAGCTTCTCTTGACCTAGATAAAAACTGGCACGCCATACATTTCTATTGACTGGTGATAACAAAGCATGACTTTTTTGCGATCAGGTGTTCAGATTCTTCCTCAATCGGGAGGCGGAAGTTCATTCCTGCAAGGATGTAGCAGCGCTGGACGCACGCTTGTCCAAGACAACTGTGTTGAGCTGGTGTCGAGCTTTTTGATACATCGAAATTCGATGAGCTTGATTTATGGTGACTATGGGCGATACGTACGGACGCGTCTGTTTACACGTTTAAAGCCGCCGAAGAATCGGACAAATGGCTAAGAGCCCACATTGAAGGATTCTGGTGCAATCTTCATTGCATTCGTGAATAATGCCGCAGAGAATGACCTCGGTATTTTCTGCTTATAATAACGTAGAGAGCGAAGGTGTTGTGGCGGCTTGCGTCGATGCTCACATTTTGGAACGTCAGAAGCTGGGCATCCTTGACCGTGGTAGAGCGAGGCACCGAATGTTCCGCTATTTGGGGTGCTTCGACCTTTCCAAGGCTGTTGGCACACTGGGGGCGGTTAGTATTTCCGGCGACACGGCCTAGTCTTCGTCGAATGTTTCTCCCGGGCGCCTCATCGCCTGAACCTGGCGAGGGCTTCTCTCGCGTCTATGGCAATCCGGTCTCGACGGCGCCTCAATCAGGTGCAAGTCGATCAAGTTCAGGGCTGCAGCCAATATGGCGTCTTCCATGTCCCCGGCGCAGCTATCCTGGTGCGGATAGAACGGCTCGGCGTCATCCATGCCGGACAGTCCAATATCTGGTGGAATATCCTCTTACGGCGTCATTTTGCGGGTTCCTTTGGTTTCCGGCCGTGGGCGGCCGCTAGGCGGTTTTTGAGAGGTCTGGATAGGGTTAGGTTAACGGCCGCTGGCGGCCCTGGTCTGGGGTCTCCGACGGATGGTAAGATCGCCAGCATGCTGGTGTTAACGCGCTTTCGCCAGTGCACAGACGCGGATCGAACTGGGCGCATATTTGCCCCTCGCGGCTCGCAGGATCTCCTTAGCGCCGGACAAGCGTCGGCATCAGGCTTGCGCTGGCCCCGCCGTTGGCGGCCGTCTCTCGATCATGCGCCACCATGCGTCATCCCAGCAGACGGACCAGCGGCTGGGCGCTGGGCCTGGTGACCGCTGCCCAGATGGCCAATCCAATCACGATCACGCCCATTCCCGCGAATATGACGTTCCAATTGCGGGGCATCTGCTGATTTCCCTTTACCGGCTACTGCTACCGTTGCTTCCTAAGGCGCTTGGGTTTGGCGACGGTCGTCGGCGCCGTCATCGTCCGATGTGCTTGCCCCATAGATCGAGGGCCTCGCGCTTTTCTCCTCGCTGCAATTTGGCGTGATTGTATTTGCCGCCGATGCCTGATTTGTGTCCGCTCAGGTGGTTTGTGATCGCCTCGGTGACATGCGGCCGGGCAAAGCTGTACGCCTTCCCTGGGCGTCGCGGCGTAGCTTTCGTTGAGATGCGTGGTGACGGCGTGCCGGATGTCGTGGGATCACCCACGGCGCTCCCAGTGCGTGCATCGAGCGCTGCCTTTGGCGAACGTCCACCCTTGAAGCCTGAGGCCGCGACCGAACACCAAGTCACGATCACCGCGCGGCACGGCTTCGATGCGATGGCCATGGCTTGATCGCTCAACGGGATGATGTGGTAGGCGAGGCGCTTTTTATCATCGTTCTGCCGTTCTTGCAGCGCGACGGGGCAGCTTGATTTGCCGTTCGTCTAGGTCGATCTCGACCAACGCAGCCAAGCCGATTTCGGTCTTGCGCTGACCCGTCAATATCAACAAAATTTGATGATGGCCGAAGTCGTCGTCACCGCAGGCGCGCCATATCTGCGTTAGTTCGGCCTCGCTGGAGATGCTTCGCGCGGCTCCGGGGTTTTGGCCTCGCGCCTTGATGCCGATGGTTGGGTTTTTCCACGTATTGGGGCTCAATCGCCCACACGAACAAACTGCTGAGGGCCGCCTTGCGCGGTCGGCGGCAACGGGTGCCATGGTGTCGATAACGGCGACGATCTCCCCGGCGCGTGATGGCATCGATGGCAAGTCTACGCAAAGTGCTCTCAAGCCTTGGTTAGGTATCGCTCGGTTTTTTGAGGTAGAATTTGGCGCGCATGTCCTGGCGCGGGCCTTCAAGTAGAGCGGATGAGTTGGCCGAGCGTGGTGACGGGCTTGCTCGCGGCGGTCTTGGCAATGGCGACCGTGTCGATACCGGCAGCGGCCTGGATCAGGATCTTCGAGGCCGTAAGCCGCATCTCGGCGAGGTTGCCCTTCACGACACGGCCGAGGCCCTTGCGGCGCTGTTGTTTGCCCACGTTGAATTTGACGAAATATACGCCGCCGGTGGCAAATTTGCGATACCGAACCCTGGCAACGCGTCGTCGAACACCTGCACTTCCTTGACGCTCCCTGGCACCACCAGCTTGGCGGCGAACCCTTCCACGAACTTGGCCATCTGCTTCCCTGGTGGAACGTGGATTAGAGCACAATGCGCCATGCAAACGCCACAATTAGCCGCTTTCCACAGGGGGAAGATATAGAGAGGAAACCGTGGCAGAATAGGGGTTCTACTGGGTTTCTGCGGGTTTTTCTGGAGATGTGAAACGGCCAACACCTGATTGCGTTTCAGATGGCTGAGGATGCACCCCAGCCCTGCCCCAGTTACACGGAGCGCTCAGGTCTCAAAGTGTGGCACAGCGCTGCCATCCTTGCCCATGCGGAGCTCGCGTCAGCTGCCGGAGGAGCTACGGACGTGCTGATCCTGGGCCGCAGAAGACCGGCTGGCAATCAGCGCTGGCCAAGCGACCGTGCGTCAATCTCGGCGACCAGCTTGCGAACGAGCGGGATCAGCTCAGCGCCGTATCGCTTAGCGTCATCGAGCGGTTCATAGCCTCGAATGAGGAGACTGCTGGCACCGAGCTTGTAGTAGGCCAGGCGTGCCTTGGCGACCGTATCGGGAGCTCCAACAAGTGCAGTTGAGTTGCCCCGCGCGCCCGTCGCCTCGGCGAGCTTCATCCACAAGCAGGTATCATGCACCTCGGCCGCGGCGGCTGCCGATAGCAAGCGCTGCGAGGCGAGGTTCTCGGGCTTTGGTGGAGGCGCTCCGCCACGCTGGTCCTGGACGCGGCGAAGAATGTCGCGCGCCCGGTCCCAAGCTTTATCATCGGTTGCGGCGAGAATTGGACGCGTCGACAGGCTGAAGCGCGGCGGAGATTTGCTGGCAACCATCGCCGCCTGGCGGACTTGCGCCATGAATGCCGCCGTCTCGCGCAGCGGCTCCCCCACAGCATGTAGTATCCGACATGTGGCGCGAGCGCTTGGATCGCATCATTCGATCCGCCCCCACCGTAGATTGGGATGTGTGGACTCTGCCTGCAACGGATGTCGGAATAGGCGCCCGACACACGGTAGAACTCGCCAACATGGTCAAAAGGAGTCGATGACGTATCCTAGAGACCGGTTCGAGAAAGGCTTGAGCAAGGCGATCATCGCCGTCTCGCGAGCCTTTCCCTTGTTGCTGGCGCAGATTGTCGCTTTGGGTGCGGGAGAGGGTCTGCTGATCGGGCGCCTCAGCGTCAACGGCAACCACGCGCAGGTCGTGCGAAGCGCCTGCATCCTTGCCGCCAAACTATGCCTCGCGGCGTACTACAATCACCATGGCAAGCCGGCGCCCGCCACAGTCAAGAACAACACTATGTGGACGCACACACCAGAATCAGAACACCAATCTGGCGGTGGACAATATCCTGAGGGCCATGCCGGGCGTGAAGCGCCTCAAACAGGGCACATGGGACACCGAGGACAGCTTCTTCCTGCGCTACTTTGCGGAAGCCGACGCGTTCATGAAAGTTGCGGTACTCCACGAGAGCCCGGCGCTCATGGCCCAGATCACCGATGCGAAGCAGGCTGAAGGTTGGATGGCTTGGCATCATGTGTGGGCGCCCGTGAAGGGTCAGGGCATCACGCCGTTCGCCGCGCCGCCGAAACCTCAAATTCTGTGATATCTCTACGCTTTGCGCGTCTTCTGGACGGCTTTCCCGGAGCGGCTGTATTTGGAAACCACAGCGGCATAGAGCACGAGAGTCGTAAGGACTATGCACCCCGAATTCGGCAAGTCGCCCGTAGGATTGTGCCGTTCACTTCCCTTACAGAGGTTCTCGGCCAAAATCTGGCTTGTTGGTATTCAAGGTCGGCGTTACGCGCGACGGGCTGTGCAGACTTCAGGTAAGCGCGAGGGATGACCAGATCGGCGCTTGGTTCACTGTGGTAGCCGTTACCTGGACATCATGGCGACGAGAACAGGTCCCCAGGCCGTGAGGAGAATGTTTCCGATTGCATAGGGCACCGTATAGCCGAGTGCCGGGATGTTGCTTTTCGCCTCATCCTGCACGGCGCGGAGCGCTGCTGTGATGGTTCCGGCGCCTGCACAGACCCCGAGCAGAATGAGGGGATTCATCTTCAGCGCATAATGGCCGAAGAGGATCGCGAGCGTGTGCGGGAGCAGCGCCGAAATGAGACCAACGAAGACCAGACTGATTCCCGTGGTCTGCAGTCCGGAAACGAAACCAGGGCCGGCACTGAGGCCGACCACGCTGATAAACACGCAGAGACCCAGAGTATCGAAAATCCAGATTGCCGGCTCCGGGATGCGGCCGAAAAACGGATAGATGGACCGGAGCCATCCAAAGACAAGCCCCATGACCAGCGCGCCGCCGCTGGCCGTCAGAGTCAGCGGAATGTCCCAGACCACCACTGACAACAAGCCGACTAAGCCGCCGAGGAAAATGCCAAAACCGACGAAGATCATGTCCGTTGCGGGTGTCACACGGTCTGCATAACCGAGCTTCTCGGCGGCGCGCTCGACCTCAGGTACAGTGCCAACTAAGCGCAGCACATCACCCCGGTCGATCGTGGTATCGGGAGTCAGCGGCATATCAACCCCGGCCCGCGAGAGCCGGGACAGGAATACGCCGCGGGCAACATCCAGGCGTGCCAGATCCGCCAGCGTTTTACCGTCCATTGCCCGATTGGCAACGACGATGTCCAAAGATTCTACTGGCAGATCCAGGAGTTCCTGGTCACTCACTTCCGGACCGATCTCATCACCGCGCGTCGTGTGATGCTCCTGCCGGGCAATCACCGCGGTAACGTCATTTTCCCGGATGATCAGGTCGGGATCTGGTTCGATGATCTCGGCCATCGCTGCGGACCCGCACGATGAACGCGCGCAAATCCTTCGGGAGTGCTTCCAGCTCCGCAATCGTTTTATTGAACAGCTTCTGGTTGGTGACGCGATAAGCGCGCACATCGAATGGCCGGGCGGCAGACACGGCGCCCTCCATTGCGCCGCCCCCGGGGCCAGTCCCGCTGCGCATCCGTTCCGCCTCCTCGCGGAGATTGATGCCCATCAGCTTCGGACCGATGGTGGGTATGAACCAGACCAAGGTGGCTGTACCGACGAGGTACGTTACGGCATAAGCGACTGGAATATTGTTCACCAGAGCGGTTCTTTCGGCGTCAGCAATCGCCAACCGATTAATCGCCTCGCCCGCGGTGCCGATAACCGTCGATTCCTGAGAACGCCCCCGCTAGGAGGCCGGCTGCAGTCCCCACATCATACCCGAGGAGCTTCGACATGCCGAACGCGGTGAGCAGGCACGCCACACACAGCACCAAGGTGACGGCGACCTGGGGTAGAGCGTCCTTCTTCAGTCCACGAAAGAATTGCGGTCCCACCTTGTACCCAGTGGTGAACAGAAAAAGATCAAAAAGACAGTCTTGACGGTGGACGGAACCTTGATTTCGAGCTGACCGGATGAGAACCCCGGCCAGCAAGCATCCAACGACAATGCCGAGGCTGAAACTGCCAAACTTGAAGCGCCCTATGAGAAATCCAACCGCGACCGTCAGAAAGATGGCCAGTTCTGGATTCTGGCGCAGGGCCGACACAAGAAAGTCCACGCCGCTCCCCCTTAGATTGTTGGATTGCCGCGATGCCTTTGAGAAAGACTCTCTGCGCCTCAAACGCAAAGTCGCCGCTTGGGATGATGACTTCCTCGCAAGCCTCTTCGCTGCATACTTTCGTCATCTAATTCCCCTGCCGCCATCCGGTGCTCTCTTGAGTGCGTTCAGCATGAAACCACTGAGCCGACGAATAGAGCGTTGTTAGGATCGGTGTTTGTTTGATTGGGAGCAATGGCCAACGACCCAATTGGGTGAATTTTAACCCTACACAGGAACGAGAGTATGCGGGCAGTGCGAGGCTCATAATGCGCCAAGCGTGCCGCCGCAGTTGTTGCACTAGGCTAGAGGCCAAACGTAGAAATTGGCCACTAGCGGGGCCACAGCGGCACCGTATAGTCGACAATGAAACGGAACTCGGGCTGGGTGTCGCGCGCCGTACCCGTTGAGTCACACGTGCGCGTAGCGAGCCCAGACGCTCAAGCCCCTTCCAGCGGTCGTCGCTCGGTTGCCAGCGCAACGCAAGATCGAGTTCCTCCTCGTTGGGACGGTTGACAACGCTTCTCTTCGCGTGCAGCCATCCGCCCCAAATGCTGAAGATAGAGCCGATCTCCTCAGCGCTAAAGATGCCCGCATCTCCACCATCAAATCGCGGCAGCTCGCGCAGAAAACGGGCTTCGCCCAACCGCCGTTTCCTGCATAGGTCATCAGCTTCTCGCCGATCAGGTATTCCAGAGCGGAAATCACGCCATGCTTCTCCGGACCCCACGTGCCGCTTCACACTGGTCCTTCCAGATGTCCTGAAACCTGCGCCCGGTCATGAACCGACCTCCTCCACCCTCGGCGAGCAGCGCGTGAGCATGCTTGGTCCTGATATCGGCACAGCGCGACTTTCTCAGCGACCGATGGACTGCCGGTCAAGGCCGTCCCGCTGAGCCTGCTAAAATTGTGATGTTGTAGAGTCCACCCCAAAGGGTCCCGCAAAATCCCGCAGGCGCTAACATGGAGGCTGAACAAGGTCGCTTAAAGGTTTGAAACTGATGGTAGCGGAGGCCGGAATCGAACCGGCGACCTTCGGATTATGATCTTGCTGAGCAAAAATGATCGCGTGAAATTCAATAGGTTAGCAGGACGCCCGTTGCAAGCTCATGCTCAACCAAGCACAACAGCTCAGCATCGATTCCCGCAAATCTCGCGCAAAGTTCGAGAGAGTACGCGTTCATTTTCATCCCACGAGCCTGACTGAGGAGCGTCATTTTACGCGATCTCAGAAGATGAAATTGTCGCGGCGCCCCATCCTGAGCGCGCTGTCCTATCACCTCCGTCATGCTTTTGGCCGTGACAGTCAGCTGGGCAGCTTTGGTCCGTGCGCGCGTCGCTGATGCCGGACGTGACCACAATTTCCACGTCCTGACCGAGTGCCACCACAGAAACGCATCAATCGTTCCACCGAGGAACTGCCGGAAGTGGCCCCTCAACCGCTTCGAAACGTCAGGCTGTTCGATCCCAAGCCGATGGGCAGCATCAGTTTGGGTGAGCTCCTGATCCTTCATCGCGCGCACCAGCGCAGGACTTCCACTTGGAGGTTCGTGCCCACGACCTCGAGCATACCTTCGGTCGTCGTTGTGCGGGCAGCCGGCGCCGGCTTCAGGATCGGCAAGATCTCCTGGGTCACTGCGCCCAGAGGATCACGAGCCACTGCTCGGCCGGCGACCAAACGCGGCTCATCGAGGCGGCCAACATTGTACGCGAGCGTGATGGCCGACGGGCCGGACTTCGTGGTGTTGCGGAGCCCACTCTGGAGGAAGAGTTCAGGGAATAGCTAGACGGCGCAGAGGTGCCCAACATGATTGATCGGATACTCAACGTATGCTGTCGGGTCAAAACCCTTTACAGAAAGCCGATCGAGAGCCAGGGCACGGCCGCGACTGATGACGACACCTATCAGCAATGCGCCCAGATAGGGCCAAATTCGCCTCATTGCCTCATCGGGATCGACGTTGCCGATCGCACAGGCGGTGAAAAATCCGACACCAAACGGCGGCGCGAACAGACCGACACCCATGGCGAGAATGACCACCATCGAATAGTGCACGTCATGGATTCCATCGTCCGAGCGATCGGAAACAGCAAGGGAGCAAGCAGCACCAGCGCCGGTACCCCCTCCAGAACGCTGCCTAGATGATGAAAACGACAATTGAGAGCGTCATGAACCCCGCCGCGCCGCCAGGCACTTTTGCCATTGTCAGCGCCAGCGTGTGGGAGAACCCCGACTGGGTAATTGCCCAAGCCATTGCAGTTGCGGTGCCCACAATGAAGAGAATCGAGCCAGACAACGACACGGTGTCGACGAGCATCGGCCAGACCCGGCGCCACTCGAATTGGCGATAGATGAAGATGCCTGCAACAAGGGTGTAGGCGATGCCGATCGTCGACACCTCGACGGCCGTTGCAACGCCCTCGACCACGGCTGCGCGAATGATGAAAGGCAGGATTAGCGCGGGGACAGAAATGATGAACGCCCGAGCTGATCTGTGCCCCGGTCGCGCGCTTCCTGGTCATGACGTCGTCGTCACCCGACCGGCAGTAGGCGACAATGGCGAGTGTCAAGGCGAGCACGGCGGCGGGAAGAAGCCCACCAGTGAAAAGTGCCGCGATCGAGACGCTGGCGACCGAGCCGATAACGATCAGGACGACGCTCGGCGGTATGGTTTCGGCCATGGCTCCGGATGCCGCCAGCAGCGAAACAAGCTCTCCGGGCTTCATACCTCGAGCCTTCATTTCCGGAAACAAGACCGGCGCCACCGCCGCCATATCGGCGGCCTTGGCTCCGGAAATGCCGGAAACCAGGTACATCGCGCCGAGCAGCACATAAGAAAGACCGCCACGAACATGACCGAGCAGCGATGCGAGAAAACCCACCATCGCCCTCGCCATGCCTGTCATGTCGATCAGGATGCCGAGAAGGACGAACAAGGGGATGGACAGCAGCAGCAAATGCGACATGCCCTCATCCATGCGACTGACGATCACGCTGAGTGGCGCTCGAGTCGCCAGCGCGACATATCCGGCGGTGGCAATGCCGAAGGCGAAAGCAATCGGGACGCCCGCCGCCACAGCCACACCGACCCAAAGGACGAAGAAAATAACTAGATTGTAGTCGCCCAACCCCATGAAGATGGGCCGCGTCCACCATAGAGCCGTGCAGGCAAGCGCGACGACTGCCGTGCCTCGTCGCCAGGAACGCGCGGCTCGGAGAGATGACGAGCAACCGCAGCAGCGAGAAGAGGGCAATCAGCACCGCCGCTACTGCCACCGCGGAGGCCCGCCAGGAATTGCTGATATTGAGACCAGGTGTTCTGACGATCGCCTCGTCGATGCTGTAGTCGATCGCCGGAAAAGCGAGGATGAGGACAAAAGCGGAAATCACCAGCAGGACGATCACTTCGATCTTCTGGCGCAGCTGCCGGATCTGCTCGGCTGATGAATGCCGTCAGTCGCATGTGCGCGTTGCGCCACGTTGCCGAAGACTGCGCCGAGGCTCGAGCAGCCACACGAACAGCGTGGATGCCAGTTCATCCGCCCAGATGAGCGGATTATGGAAGAGGTAGCGTGCCACTACGCAGGCGAACAGCAGGGCGACTTCGAAGACGAGAATGGCCGAGGCGACGAGGGCTACGGCCAATCCCAGCACCGCTTCGACAAGCCCAATCCAGGTCCGCTGTGCAGAGCCTACGGAGTGGCCGCCATCGGATGCGTGCGACACGAATGAGCACCGACGTCAGGAAAGATTTCCGCTATACCGCTCGAGGATCTTCCACGGCTCTTCGCCGTACTTCTGGCGCCACTCACCGTAGAAGCCTCCGGCCTTAAGCGCCTGCTGGAAGGGCTTCTTGTCCACGGTGTTGAAGACCAGCCCCTTCTCTTTGAGCTGGGCCTCCAGAGTGGTGTTGAGCTTGGCCATATCGTCGCGCTGCTTCACGGCACCCGCGTTGAGCAAACGTGCCGTCGTGTCGCGAAGGTCTTGGGGAAGTTGTTCCCAATTCTTGCGGTTCGCCACCATCCAGAAGCCTTCCCACATATGCCCGGTGAGCGAGCAGTACTTCTGCACCTCGTAGAATTTCGCGGCTTCGATCAGGGCAAGCGGATTTTCCTGGCCGTCCACGAGCTTCGTCTGAAGCGCCGTGTAGACCTCGACGAAGTTGATCGCAGTGGGCGCCGTGCCGAGCGCGCGGAACATCGACGTGAAGAGTGGGCTCACCGGCACGCGCAGCTTGAGGCCCTTAAGGTCGCTCGGCTCGTTGATCGGCTTGTTGCTGGTCGTGATCTGGCGGAAGCCGTTGTCCCACATCTTGTCGAAGGCCACCAAGCCGATGAGTGCTGATCTGCTGGCGGACATGGGCACCGAGATCGCCATCCGACTGCGCGCCCACACGCCCGTCGAAATTGGCAAACGCGAAGGCGATGCTGCTGATGGACGAGACTGGAATCAGGTTGGCGAGCGGCGATCCGACGGTGAAGATGTCGAGCGCGCCGGAGCGCACCTGGCTCAGCATATCCGTGCTGCCGCCGAGCTGGCTGTTCGGGAAGATCTGGATGTCGACCCGTCCGTTGGTGGCGGCGCGGATCGCATCGCACGCCTCCGAAGCGCGCTTGTTGATCGGATGGCGCCGCCGGCAGGTCGTTGCCATACTTCAAATTGAACTCGGCCCGCCCTGCGCGCGGTGGCCAATGACGCTCGCTCCTGCCAGCTGCGCCGGCGCCGGATAGCATGGTTCGCCGCGTAACCCTGTTCATGGCATTCCTCCCAAATCTTGTATCGTTGTTTTGGCTATTTCGTGAAACGCTAGTGACGTCCGATTGCGGTCGCAAGCTTTTCTGCCAGTATGAATCGTGGGAATATTGGCTTTGCCGCGCGGCACATCGGGCATCACCGAAGCGTCGGCGATGCGCACCCCGCCCGCCCACCACGAGCCCGGCCGGCATCGAAGACGGCATAACGAGCTGCCGCCGCTCCCATGCGACACGTCCCGCTCACATGGAGCGATCCTGCGACATTGGCTCGGATGTTCTCCGCCAAGCGCTCGAGGAGGCGCAACAGTCTATCATCCGACGACGATATCGAGTAAGGAAAGCTAACAGCAACGGTCCGTCGCGCTACATGACTGGGGCCACAGGGGAGCCCTCACGGCGGCGCATCAGGTGCTTGCAGGAACAACGACGATGCAGCGCAGCGAGAACCGCATCCTGACGACCCACGCGGGAAGCCTGCCGCGTCCAGCGGCGCTAACAACCCTCTTTGCCAAGCGCATTCGCGGCGAAGCCGTGGATCCGGCGGCCATCGACGCGGAAGGGCGCGCCGCCTTGCGTGCAATCGTCAAGAAGCAGATTGAGACCGGGCTCGATGTGATCGACGATGGCGAGCAGTCGCGCGAATCCTTTGTGCTCTATTTGCGCCATCGACTAACGGGGCTCGGCGGCAGCGGCTCGCGGCCGATGCATGCCGACCTCGACAGGTATCCGATGTACAAGGCCGATTTCCAGCAGCGCACGGTCGGTAAAGATACCGTGTCCAATCGGGCAATGCTGCCAAAGGCGATCGGCGCCATCACCTACGCCGACCCGTCCGCGATCGAGACCGAATGCAGCGATTTCCGCGCTGCGCTCGAGGCAAGCGGGTGGCACGTACGCCGAGCCGTTTCTCACTGCACCGTCGCCCGGCATCATCGCCTCGATCGTACAGAACGAGCACTACGATAGCTTCGAGACTTATCTGGATGCGCTCAGCGTTGCGCTGCAGATCGAATACGAGGCGATCGTCCGCCATGGCTTCCTGCTGCAACTGGATTGCCCCGATCTCGCCCTGGAGCGACACACCTCCTACCGGGACCGCCCGCTCGGTGACTTCGTCGGCTTCGTCGAACTCGTCATCGAGGCGATCAACAAGGCGCTGCAGAACATTCCGAGGGACCAAGTGCGTCTGCATGTGTGCTGGGGGAACTACGAAGGGCCTCACGACTGCGACGTACCCTTGTCCGACATTCTCCTGTCCTCCTTCAGGCAAATGTCGGGGCCCTTGTTTTGCCCTTTGCGAACCCCCGCCACGCGCACGAGTACCGCCTGCTGGGGTCCACGCCGCTCGCCAACGATCAACTGATCGTGGCCGGCGTAATCGACACGCAGACGAACTTCGTGGAGCATCCGCAAGTCGTCGCCGACCGCATCGAGCGGGTCGCGGCGACCATCGGCGACCCCAGCCGTGTGCTGGCCGGAACCGATTGTGGGTTCGACACCTCCGCCGGAATGGGTCGGGTCGCGGAAGATGTCGTTTGGGCGAAGCTGCGGGCGCTGACAGAGGGAGCCCGCATAGCCTCGCGGCGTCTTTTCGCATCGTGAGCGGCTCGCACCCCGCAAAGGTACCCGTCGCCCGCCCCCGGCCATAGCGAGGAGCGCATGAGTGGCGCAAGGCGGATCGGCATCGTCGGGCTGGGCCTCCTGGGCAGCGCTCTCGCACAGCGGCTGCTCGGGGCCGGATACGCCGTGCTCGGGTTCGACATAGATCGGAAAAGGCAGCCGGCCTTGGAGAAATGGGCGGCACGTTTGCCGCCTCCCTGCCCGAGCTCGCGCACCGATGCCATACCATGTTCCTCGCCGTCTTCGACACTGAGCAAGTCGAGGCCGTCGTGGAGGGCACGCTTCTATCTGCCATCGGCTCGAACTCTGGCAAGATCGTCCTGTGCGCCAGCACGTGCGATCCGGACCGGATCGCCGCCCTCGGAGGGCGCATCGAACCGCAGGGCCTCGATTTGCTGGAAACGCCCATCTCCGGCACGAGTGAGCAGGTGCGGCAAGGTCGCGGTGTCGCCCTGGTTGGCGGCGACGCGGCGAAGTTCGAGCGGGTTGCCGACATCATAGGTGCGATATTTCCGTCGCATTTCTACATGGGGCCGATCGGACAAGCGGGCCGAACTAAGCTCGCCATCAATCTCATTCTCGGCCTCAACCGCCTGGCCCTCGCGGAAGGGTTGGTCTTTGCCGAGCGCATGCAGCTCGAACCCGCACGTTTCCTCGAGGTTGCGCGGCAGGCGGCATCCTATTCGCAGGTTATGGACACCAAGGGCCCGAAGATGCTGCGGGGTGACTTTTACCAGAGGGCCGAGCTCGCCAGGCTCTCAAGGACGTCCAGCTGATCCTGGCGCAAGCGAGCAAGGTCGGACAAGAGCTTCCCCTCGCCACGCTGAACGCGCGGATTCTGGAGACCTGTATCCTCAACGGGGAAGGCGACCAGGACAACAGCGTCGTCATCCAAGAGATCCGGAGGCGCGCCGCCGGTGCACCAGAATGATTTGCCATCATGTGGCGAATGCGCTCGGTCTGCGCAACGGGCTCAGGGGCATACTCCCAATTCGAACCGTCCGCTTGACAGCCACACCGGATGAACGAAAGTAGCCAAGCCTGGGGAGAAAATGCACAAGAGTGAGCACCGTCTTCTCACAACTCATGCGGGTAGTCTGCCTAGGCCCGCCGAGCTAACGCGCCTCTATGCGCGCCGGTCGCGGGGAGAGGCGGTGCCCGCAGCTGAACTGGAGGCCGAGGGCAAGGCTGCTTTGCGCCGCGTCGTCGCCAAGCAGATCGAGGCCGGCATCGATGTTGCCAACAATGGTGAGCAGCAACGCGATTCCTTCGTCCTCTACGTGCGCGACCGCCTGAGCGGGCTCGGCGGTACCTGGCAAAGACGGCAACGCGCCGATGTCGAGCGCTACCCGACTCTTCAAACAAAAATCGTTCGACGCCGCCGCCGGAAAGAACGCGGTTGACGACATTGCGCGGCTTGACTCGGGCGCGTGGCGAGAGTCCGCTATCTCGATGCCGGACCCGTCGCGGCCGAGTGCGCCGATTTCAAGACCACGCTGGAGTGAGAGCAAGGCCCCATTTAGCGGAGACGTTCCTGACGGCGCCGTCACCGGGAATGGTATCCGCGATTGTGCTCAACGAGTATTACCCGAGCGAGGAAGCCTTTCTCGGCGCGCTCGCCGACGCGCTGCGGGTCGAGTACGAGACCATCATCTCCAACGGCTTTCTCCTTCAGCTTGACTGCCCGGATCTCGCGCGCGAGCGTCACAACACCTATCAGGACCGGCCGCTCGAGGATTTCCTCGACTTCGGCAACCGCGTCATCGATGCCATCAATCATGCCCTGCGCAATATCCCACGCGAGCGGGTGCGGATGCACGTCTGCTGGGGGAACTACGAGGGCCCGCACGATTATGACGTGCCGCTCCAGGACATCATACCCGTGCTCGCACGTGCGAAGGTCGGCGGCTTCGTCCTGCCATTCGCCAATCCCCGGCATGAGCACGAGTTTCGCTACGCACCACAGCTGCTGCGGGCTGACGACCAGATTATCGTCGCCGGCGTCATCGACACCACTACCAATTTCGTGGAACATCCTGAGGTGGTCGCTGATCGCCTCGAGCGCCTGGCGGCCGTAGTGGGTGACCCGCGCCGCATCATGGCCGGTACCGATTGCGGCTTCGAGACCATCGCGGGCAGGGGACGCGTCGCAGAGGACGTAGTGTGGGCGAAGCTCAAAGCTTTGAGCGACGGTGCGCGGCTCGCGTCCTCGCGCCTGTTCTAGATGGGGTCAAACTAAGGCCGGCGGCATGCCGGCGCGGAAGTCCAAAAAACAGCCGTGGTGGGAGGAATGTCGAATGTTCGATCAGCCTTGCAATACTGCGCGCGCGATAGCGGCCTCAACCGCGCTCTGCGCCTTTGCTGCCCTCATCGAGCCGGGCGGCATCGGCGGCAGAGACCTGGAAATTCTACATGCATCAGTCGGCGCCGAATTTCGCCACGTCGCGAGGCGCCAAAATGCTCACTGAAGACATCGAGAAGGCGACCAACGGCGAGCTCAAGATGCAATTGCATCTTTCCGGCACGCTGCAGATCAGCCCGAGCGATATCACCAAAGCGGTGGGCGAGAATATCGTCCAGATCGGCGACGACCTGTTCAATTCCGGCAATATCCCGGTGGCAGGGCATTCCGCGTTTGCCGATGCTCGTTCAGTCCTACGACGACTTCACCAAGGTCGCGGCGGTGCTGGAGCCCTACATCGAGAAGGCGTTCGCGGCCAAGGGCTCAACCGTGCTTGCGGCCTACAGCTATCCGATGCAGGTCGTGTGGGGAAAAAGAAGCTGGAATCATTGGACGACATCAAGGGTCTGAAGCTGCGCGTGGCCGCGCCCGAGCAGGGCGAGTTCGTACGCCGCTTCGGCGGCACCTCGATCACCATGAGCGCGCCCGAAGTCCCTTCCGCGCTCGATCGCGGCGTGGTCGACGGGATCTTTACCGCAGGCGTCGGCGCCGTCCTGTGGAAGGACCTCCTGAAGTACGGCTTTCTGCTCGTCGTCAACGTCAATAATTCCTACATCATCGCCAACACCGAGGCCTTCAACAAGCTGTCTGCGGACTTGCAGGGCAAGCTGCGCAAGGTTGCGCAGGATATCGCGCGCTGGAACCAGGAGACGATGCGCACGGAAGAAGCCGCGTCGCAGAATACGCTCAAGGACGCGGGATACGTCCTAACCCAGGCCAAGACCCCGGAAATCGCCCGGGCAACCGAGACGATGCGACCCTATTGGGACGAATGGGCCAAGTCGCGCGGACCCGACGTGGTCGGAAGCCTTGGGCAAGGTTCGCACCAACCTGGGGCGGTAGCTGGCGCGTGGATACGGGAAGATGACGGATTCCGGGCCCGGCTCGGCTGATGACCCGCCACGCGACGGCCACGCGGAAGGCATCGTCGAGAAGACCTGCATGCTCTTGAGCGGCCTCGCGCTGGTGGTTCTGCTGGTGCTGGTCGGTCTCGACATCGTCACGCGCTGGGCGTTCAACTTCTCATTCGAGGTGTCGGACGAGGTCGGCGGCTATATGCTAGTCGCCATCGCCTTCCTGAGTCTGCCGGTCTCCCACATCAACGGCGCGTTCCACCGGGTCGAGTTCATCCAAGCGCGGCTCTCTCGGCGCGCGCGGCTGATCTCGCGTTTCGGCTTCGACCTGCTGGCACTTGTCGTCTGTGCCATCTTCGTTTGGCATTTCATGGGGCTGGTGCGGTCGTCCTGGCGGTTCGGCGACCACGCGCCGACCTTCCTGGAAACGCCGCTCTGGATACCGAGATTGTTGCTGGTGATTGGCATGGCGGCGCTGTGCCTATCGCTGCTCAGGTCCCTGGCTGCAGACCTCAGACGTTTGTGGGTAACCGAAAGCGCGGAGCAGGACGCGATGAGCCCCTGAAGTGCAGCTATTGGTCGTCACGCTGATGTTTTTGGGCCTGCTCACGGCCGGGATGCCGGTACCCTTTGCGATCGTCATTCCGGCGGTCATCTACCTGTTCCTACAGGGAGGCGCTTGCCGCGCTCAACAGCCTTGGACTGGTGAGCTGGGGAAGCATGAACGTGTTCGCGCTCACGGCGGTCCCCCTCTTCATGTTCATGGCGGAGATCCTGAGCGCCAGCGGGCTGAGCACCCGCATTTACGGCGGCCTCGCCAAGCTCGTGGCCAGGCTCCCAGGAGGTTTGCTGCAGACGAATATCGCCGGTTGCGCGGTGTTTGCCTCAGTCAATGGCTCGAGCATCGCCACCGCGGCAACGATCGGCGGGGTTGCGCTGCCGCAGTTGCTCGGGCGCGGCTACAACCGGCCGCTTGCCGCGGGCTCGCTCGCTGCCGGCGGCACGCTCGGCATTCTGATCCCGCCAAGCTTTCCGCTGATCATCTACGGCACCTTCACGGAGACATCGGTGCCGAAGCTTTTCATGGCGGGCGTCGTTCCGGGCCTGATCATGACTGCATGCTTCATGCTCTACATCGCCGTACATGCCAAACTCGACCCGACGGTGGCGCCGCGCGAAGTCGGGCCCCGGCTCCACAGGCCGAGCTGTTGCGGGCACTGGCGGAGGTCGTGCCGTTCATCCTGCTAATTCTGGGCACGCTGGGGGGCCTCTACTTCGGCGTCGTCACCACCACCGAAGCTGCGGTCGTCGGTTGCGTTCTTTCGATCGGCCTCGGCGTCACCATGGGCAAGCTGACGCTGCAAGGCCTCGTCCAGGCCATCTGCAACACCATCATCTTCAGCGGCAACATCCTGTTCCTGATCCTCGCCGCCTACATATTCTCCACGGCGCTGAGCTTTGCGGGCCTCGGAGAGCAGGTCACCAAATTCATCGTCGGGTTGAACCTCTCCAAGCTCGAGTTTTATCTGGCGCTCTTCGCTCTCTTCACCGTACTCGGCTGCCTAATCGAGAGCCTCGGCATGATCGTCATCACCGTGCCGCTGCTCTATCCAGTGCTTGCCAGCTATGATATCGACCCGATCCTTTTCGGCGATCATTCTCGTCATCTACGTCGAGCTCGGCCAGATTTCGCCGCCGATCGGCATCAATCTGTTCGTTATCCAGAGCATCTGGGACGGTAAGTTGGCCCGAGGTCGTGCTGGGAACGATCCCTTTCCACCTGATCATGTTCGTTGTCCTGGCGATGGTGATCGCCTGGCCGGAGCTGTCGCTGTGGCTGCCCGCGCAAGATGTCACGATGAGGTGTCGGCTATGACTGACAACCGCGAAACGACCAGTCGCTGCGCAACGCCGCCGTGATCGGCCTCGGACAGATGGGTCGCGGCATTGCCAGGAATCTCGATCGGGCGGGACCGCCTCGCTGCGGCCTGGGATACCAATGCGCGAGGCGCTGGCAGGCGCGGGCTTGTCGCCCGCCGTTGGTTCGCCGAGCCGAGCGCCTTCGGCGCGCCACGAGCACGGTGATCTTCGTTGTGCCTGGCTCGGCGGCGATCCGCGCCGATCCTCTGCGAGCGGCGGGCTGCTCAATCAGCCGCACCAGCACCAGGTCCTCATCGACCTGACGACATCGCATCCAGCAGCGACGCGCGAGCTTGCCGCGCTGGCCAAGGCGACAGGTCGCGAGTACGTCGATTGCGGAATGACCGGCGGCGCCAAGGCGGCCGATGCGGGAACGCTGACGCTGATGGTCAGGCGGCGCAGCGGCCGTCGTCGATGCGTGCCGCCCCACGCTCGGGACTTTCGCCAGTAAGGTCGTCCATATCGGCGAGATCGGGACCGGGCATGCCATGAAGTTGATTCACAACATGATCTGCCACACCATATTCCTGGCAACCAGCGAGGGCTGCCGCCTCGCCGAGCGGCTCGGCATTTCACTCGAGACCGCCATCGCCGTGATCAATTCGGGCAACGCGCGCAGCTTCGTCAGCGAGCAGCGATTTCCCGACCACGTTGATTTCACGGCACCTTCGACGGCCGTTCGAGAACGGCCAGCCTCGCCAAGGACCTGGGGATGGCCGCGGACCTGGCGCGGCAAGCTGGACAGCCCAGCCCCTACAGTGCGCTGGCTGCGGATATTCTGGAGCGGGCGATGCAGCAGGGCCTGGGAGAGCAAGATTTTACGACCCTCTATCAGACATCTCGAGCAGATCATGCCACACGGTGGACAGCTTGCTTGACCGCCCTAGAATTGCGGCCTTTGATGTGGTCGGCAAAAGCCCAAAGAACAAGATGCTTTTCGGGGAGGAGTTCATGCGGCGGACTTGGAGAACACAGCGACGCCGACTGATAGCCGGCACCGTCGGGCTCGCCATGGGGATCATTTGCCTCGCCGACCGGGCCGATAGCCAGGCCATGACGGAAGTCACCTTCATCGTCGTGAACAACCTGTTCAGCACGCCGGCCTTCGTTGCCGTCGAGAACGGCTATTGGACGACGCAGGGCCTCAATGTGAAGATTAAGCTCACCTCGAGCGGCCGGCAGGTCACACAAAGCCTCCAGGCGGGCGAGGCGCAGTTCGGCCACGCGGCGCTCTCCACCACCACGGCGTCCGCGCGCGCGAGCGGCAAGCATGCTCAAAGGCGTGATGCCCTATTACAATGCCGGTGACCACATCGCCAAGGCGGGCGGGCGCGCCATCATCGCCCGCAAGGACCGCGGCATCGATCCCAACAATCCGAAGTCGATGGAAGGCAAGAAGATCGGCTACCTCAAGGGCAGCACCAACGATGTCTATATGCGCCAATGGTTCAAGCGCGAGCAGCTCGACATCTCCAAATCCGAACTCGTCAACCTGCCGGTCGAGAACATGCCGATCACGCTGGTGCAGGGCCAGGTCGACGCGGTCGTGCCGTGGGAGCCCTACACCGCGCAGGTGCTGCGCGAGCTCGGGCCAAACGCCGCCGTGGTCAGCCGCGGCGAAGCGAGCCTCGTGACGGATATCATCGGCGTGGTCGCGCACGAGAGCTGGATCGGCAAGAACTACGATCTCATTGAAAAGTTCTCGATCGGCATCGCCCAGGCCGCACAGTTCATTCGCCAGGATCCCAAAGGGCGCGGCCGAGATCGATACTCGCTACCTCGACGGTCTCAACGTCGGCGACGCAATCGAAGGGCTTAAGTTCCTGCAATGGGACCCGCGCATCTCCGTATGCACATCCGAGGGCCTCGTCAGGACCGGCAACGACATGGTCAAAGACGGCCTCATCAAGATGAGCAAGCCGTTCACAGCGGAGGACTTCTATGACGACACCGTGCTCAAGCGCGTGATGGAGAAGTATCCGCAGTTCTTCTCCGATCTGCCGCCGCTGCCCAAGAACCTCGACGAGTGCAAAGGCAAACTGAGCTGATGACTTGTGCCGGGCCAAAGTGGCGAGCCGCGCACTGGATCACTCTTGCGGAACACTACCATGGCGGGCGTGACACGCCGTCGGAGGCCAAGATCGTCAGTCTCCGGCTTCCGACACTTCTTCGAAACTACCGATGGCCCAGTGCAGGCGACCGACCATGTCGACCTCGCCATCCGCGCGCGGGCGAGTTCGTCACGCTGGTGGGACCCAGCGGCTGCGGCAAGACCACGCTGCTCAAGGCGCTGGCCGGCTTCATCAGGCCGACCGAAGGCACCATTCTTTGCGAGGGCAGACCGGTGCGCGGGCCCGGCCGCGAGCGCGGCGTCGTGTTTCAGGAGCTCGCCATCCTGCCGTGGCGCACGGTGCGCCGCAATATCGGCCACGGGCTCGAGATCGCCCGCGTGCCACGCGCCGAGCGCGAGCGCACCGTTGCCCGCCTCATCGAGCTCACCGGACTAACCGGCTTCGAGGAGCCGCTACCCGCACGAGCTGTCGGGCGGCATGCGCCAGCGCGTGGCCGTGGCGCGCACCTGGGCGGCCGACCCCGACGTCATCCTGATGGACGAGCCGTTCGCGGCGGTCGACGCCATGACGCGGCTGACGCTGCAGGAGGAGCTGGTGCGGCTCTGCGCGGCGACGGCCAAGACCGTGTTCTTCATCACCCACAGCGTCGACGAGGCCGTGTTCCTCGCGCGACCGGGTGCTGGTGATGACCCGCCGCCCTGGGCGGATCAAGGCCGTGATCGACGTGCCGGGGCGCTGGCGCAGGCCGCGACTGGGAATCGTTCAAGGTCGACGCCGCGATGCAGACCATCGCCGAGCAGGTGCTGCGCCTCGTGCGACGAGGAGCGCGGCGCCACGGCGCCGCCCACTGCCGCCGCCTCGCCGCGGGGACGCGCGCATGAGCGCGATCGGCGGCACGCATCGGCCCGACGCGCGCTTGCGCCACCGGTTCCAAGACTCGGCCGCGGGGCGGCCAGCTGCGTGACCTCAAGATCCTGCTGCCATTCGCAGTGCTGGTGGCGGCCTGGTGGGCGATCTATCTCGAGCGCCGATTTCTCTCCGCAAGTGCTGGTTTCGCCGCTCGCCGTATGGCGCGCCTTCGCGCACCTGGTCAGCCTATGGCGTGATGGCGGAATACGCCAGCACCAGCTTGCGCATGATCGGCTTCGCCGCCGCTGCTCTCGCTCATCGTCGGCGTGCCGATGGGCTTCGCGGTCGGCGTCAACCGCTACGCGGCGCACGCGCTGGAGGGCTTCCTGCGCTTCCTGCAGGGCATTTCCGGCATCGCCTGGCTGCCGCTCGCCATCATCTGGTTCGGCTTCACCCACACGACCACGCTCGTCATCGTCATCTACACCCTGATCGTGCCGATCGTCTTCAACACCATGATCGGCGTGCGCGCCATTCCGGAGCACTACACGCTGGCGCTGCGCTCGCTCGGCGCCTCGCGGCTGCGGCTGGTGACGCGACGTCTATCTGCCGGGCGCGCTGCCCAGCATCGTCGTCGGGCTGCGCCTGGGCATGGCGCTACGGCTGGCGCGCGCTGATCGCCGCCGAGATGCTGGTGCGCAAGGGCGGACTGGGCGACCTCATCTTCGGCGCGCGCACCTTCGGCCAGATCGACCGCATCATCACCGGCATGATCGTGATCGGCTGTCTCTATGTCGTGGTCGACCGCCTGATCGTGCAGCCGATCGAGAACCTCACCATTGCCCGGTGGGGAGTGCTGCGCCAATGAGCATCGCCACGGCGACGCAAACGCTCCTCGCGCGCGCCGAACCCTGGACCAGGTGGCATGGCGATTGCTGCCGCTTACGCCGTTCGCGCTAGTGCTCGCGGCCTGGATCGGCTTACTGGACCATCGTGCGCCCGCCGCCCGCGACGTTGCCGGCGGTGCAGGACGTCGTCGCCGCCATGTGGGAGCTGGCGGCCAAGGGCGAGCTTGCGACGCATGTCGCTAGCGAGCCTGTGGCGCCTGCTGCTCGGCGCCCTGCTCGGCGTCGTCACCGGCGTCATCGGCGGCTTCATCGTCGGCCTCAACCGGTCCGATGTCGGAGTTCATTGAGCCCGCTCGTCGTATTCTTCAATGCCATCTCCGGCATCGTCTGGCTGCCGCTGGTCATCGGCTGGCTCGGCATGGGCACGGCGCTGGCCGTGTTCCTGATCTGGAACACCGTATTCTTCATCGTCTTCCAGAACACCGTGCTCGGCGTGCAGCTCGTCCCGCAGATATACGAGCAGGGCGTGCAGGCGCTGGGCGGCGGGCGCTGGGAGACGATCCGCACTGTTATTCTCCCGGGCGCGCTGCCCTATATCCTGACTGGCCTTCGCTCGGGCCTCGGGTTTCGGCTGGCGGGCGCTGATCGCCGCCGGAGCTGGTCGGTGCCACCACCGGGCTGGGGCAGATGATCTTCGGCGCCACCGAAGTATCACCGCTCCGACATCATCATCGGCGGCTGCCTGATCATCGGCGTCATCGCCATTGCCATGGACCGCTGGCTGCTGCTGCCGATTGAGCAGCGCACCATCGAACGCTGGGGTCTGGTGTTCGATGCCAGGAAGGAAGAGTAAGCCGTGAGCGACACTGCAATCTCGCACGGCGCGACCTCGTCCCGCCCGCACTGCCAGGGCCCGACGTGCGCAAGATCATCGCTGGGCGTGCTGCTGATCGTCCTGGTCCTGTTCGGGCAGCAGCTCTACGGCCGCGCGACAGCGGCCGGCCGCCTCAATCCGGCGCTGCAGGGCGCGACGGGCCCGCGCAACGTCATCGTCAGTGCTCGACTTCATTCCCGATCGCTTCCACAACGAGCGCGGTGGCCGAGTACGGCGTGTTCGCCGGACGCGACGGCACGCTCAACCGCATCAGGTTGCGCAATGTTAGCCCCGACAGCCTCGCCCGCTTGGCAGCCGTCGCCTGGGTCGCGCGCATAGAACCTTTGCCATGAAATCGTGAACTTGCCGGAGATGCAGCATGTTTCCCTTCGACAAGCAGGTCGTCACCGTCATTCGCCAGGGTAAGGTCGGGACCGACACAACCGACGAACCGCCGCTGTGGGCTGGCTTCGGCATCAGCGAAAGACCTTCGAGGGCACCAATGCGGTCACGGGCGCACGATTCTGGTGCCGGGCGCCGGGCCCAACCCCACGCACTATCACACCACAACGACGTGCGCTGGCACATCATATCCGGCAGGACCTGGCAGATTCAGCAAAAGAGCGACCACATAGAGGTCATCCTGGAAGCTGTCTACGTCCCGAGCGGGGCTAATCACGACTGAAGCGGTCTCGCTGTTGTTCAGCCAAAGCGGCGTCCCGAACAAGGTGACGCTTGGCAATGTCTGGCTCCCTGAAATGCACGACGCGTTCGTGGCGCCGCGACCGTGATTGCAGTATCTCAATTGCCGAGGCCTGCGACAGCGGCGCGGAACGCGGCCACGTCGATCTCTTTCCGCCGATACCACCGCGACACCGATCTCGCCGGAGCTGCTCGAGGCACAGGGCATCCTCGGCAGTGGCGAATTGGCGCTGGGCGGCTGTCGCTTTCGCCGACGCTGCCAACAGGGCCGACTGTGTACCGGGCGCCAGTGCCTCAAACCAAGCCCGGTTGGCAAGCAGCAGCGCGACACCATGGAAGTGCGATGTCAGGCTGAGGTGCTTGTGCGTGTGGTGCAGCCCAAAATTCATGGTATTCGTCAATGGGTTCTCTTGCGCGTCGACCTCTTGCGTCTCGACCGCGCGGACCAGGTCTTTCACGTCGATTACCATCGGCGTAAACCCCATGGCGCCGAGCACTCTTTGATACATGGCATTGTCGAGCGTGCGGATCCGCATGCCGCGGCAGTCGCCAGGATGGCGGATTGGCCGCAACCGATTGGAGATGTGGCGGAACCCGTTGTCCCAGAAGCCGAGCACGCGGTATCCGGTATACCTGGCCACGTCATCCGCGAGCCGGGATCCGAGATCGCCATCGAGCTCCGCGTAGATGCGAGCGCGATCGACAACGCTGAAGGGCTTATCGAAGCAGCCGAGCGCGGCGACGCGGCCAGCTAGGTAGCTCGACGCAAAGTAGCACACCTCGATCGTACCCTTTCTCCACCATCGACAGGAGGTCGGTCGCGCGATGGCCCCTCTCGGTCACGCTACGGATAACCTCGACCTGCCAGTGCATCCCGGGAGAACCCGAGAGCCCGGCGGCAAGGTGCCGGAGGGCTCGCGTCAGGATCGAGGTCTCCGCCTGGTATCCCCCATTCTCAGCGTCGTCGACGGCATTCGGCTGGCCCTCGGTCGCGATCGGCGCGGACGTGATCGCCTTTGATGGATGCCCTCTATATCCCCACCGCCGTGTTAGCCGGTTTCGATTGGGGACCCGAGGAATAACGATTATAGCTGGGAATGACCTAAACTACTTCGCGCAAGTTTGCCGCGGCTCCGGCGTGGTCTACGTACAGGTGGCGGTCGATTGGGTCATTCCGCAGCGTCGCCGTTGTGGATACCTCGATTGGCGCTTTCGCTCGACGCGCAGTTCACGAACAGTGCCACGCTTGGCGGCGACTCGCTCGACTGGCCGCGACCTGCTCGCCGCTTGACCGGGCCGATCCGTTCACCCCGTCCCAACACACTCGCAGTCAGGAGTTCCTTCAGCCACGCCAATCGCGCTCTCCCTGCCAGTGCGTTGCTCCGGCGTCTCGACGATAAAGTCGTCGTGCGCAGGGTCGGCCGCCAACGCTTCCTCTTCCTGTGCAGCCGTCCGCTCCAAATGCTGAAGATAGAGCCGGATCTCCTCAGCGCTAAAGATGCTCCGGATCTCCGCCACAAATCGCGGCAGCTCGCGCGCGAACTCGGGCCGCCCAACCGCCGTTTCCGCATAGGTCATCAGCTTGTCGCCGATCAGGTATTCCAGAGCGGAAATCACGCCATGCTTCTCTCGGACCCCACGTGCCGCTTCACACTGGTCCTTCGAGATGTCCTGAAACCTGCGCCCGGTCATGAACCGACCTCCCTCCACCCTCGGCGAGCAGCGCGTCTTGCGAGCATGCTTGGTCCTGATATCGGCACAGCACGACTTTCTCAGCGACCGATGGACTGCCGGTCAAGGCCGTCCCGCTGGAGCCTGCTAAAATTGTGATGTTGTAGAGTCCACCCCCAAAGGGTCCCGCAAAAAGTCCCGCAAAGCGCTAACATGGAGGCTGAACAAGGTCGCTTAAAGGTGAGCGGCCCGAGACATAGGTGACAGATCGTACCGGACACATGGGTAACACTTTCCACCTGCGACGACGGGGGCAGGCGGGAGGTGGCGATGCCCTGGAAGGAGTGTTCGGTCGTGGAAGAACGCCTGCGTTTCGTTGCCCGGCTGCTCGACGGCGAGGCCATGACCGACCTGTGCCGCGAGTTCGGCATTTCACGCAAAACCGGCTACAAAATCTTTGACCGCTACAAGGAGCATGGCCTCGAGGCCCTCACGCGACCGCTCGCGCCGGCCCGTCGCGCTACGCCAACCAGCTGCCCAGCCAGGTCGAGAGCCTGATCGTCAGCCTCAAGCGTAACAAGCCCCACTGGGGCGCCCGTAAGATCAGGGAGCTCCTCCTGCGCCGGCTGCCCGGTGACATACGCCTGCCGGCGAAAAGCACCATCCATGCCGTGCTCGATCGCCCTGCAGCAAGCGGGCAACAGGCGCCCTGTCAAAGGCCCTGGCGCCCAATGATCTGTGGTGCGCCGATTTCAAGGGCGAGTTCAAGCTCGGCAACGGCCGCTGCTGCTATCCCCTCACGGTCACAGACCAGGGCCTCCGCGCTTCCTCCTCATGTGCGAAGCCCTCGAGACCACCCGCGAGGAAATCGCCGTTACTGCCTTCGAGCGGCTGTTCGCTGAGCGCGGGTGAGCGGCCCGAGATACCATAGGTGACAGATCGTACCGGACCGCTTTTGACTCGGAGCAGCCAACGCGGGGGTGGTTGGATAGCAATCTTCGTGAACGCTTGTGGACCCGCAATCGATCGCTTATTAACCATAAAACTAAGGCCAACTTTGCGCCCGTCGCGCCTACAAAGAACACCTGATCGACAAAGGGTCCATTCGGTAGAATTGCTTGCGGTGGGCACCCCCACCGCGGAGGGAGAGGGAGTATTGAGGGTCGGCGACACAATCTATCCCGTTAGAGCGCTACTTGGTGCTTCCAAACAGCACTGCGTGCGCGTGGGCTGCGACGTTCACCGCGGCCGCTGTCATCTCCGTTGTCTATTTCGTGGCGGCCTGGCTCGGGCTGGTGCTGCGTCCTGAACCCGCGCACACGGCCGTGTTCTGGCCCGCCTCTGGAATAGCCGTCGGCATCCTCATCATCGCAGGCCGGCGCGCAAGTCTCGCAGTTTGTATGAGCGTGATGGTCGGCGGCGTTGCCGCCACCATCTTCGGCGGCCGAGGGCTTTTCCGCTCAGTGTTACTCTCCGGTTGCAACTCTGGCGAGGTCATCTGCTTCTTCTGGTTCCTGTCGCGGTGGGTCGGTGGGCCATTCGCGTTTCGCGACGTCCGTGAGGTCGTCGGTTTTCTCCTGGCAGCAAGTATTGCAGCCGCGATCAGCAGCGCTGGCGGCGCCGCGATCTTGGCCTCTTCCGTGACGCCGTACCTGGTGGCTTGGGAAACGTGGCTGCCGTCGCATGTCGTTGGCATCGTCGTGGTCGCGCCGCTCTTGTTCGCCCTAGATCAGCTCAGGCGCCATCCACCGTCTCGAGGTGAGACTGCAGAGGCGCTGGCGGGGCTCGTCATCCTTGTCCTGGCAAGTCTGTACGCCTGGTCCCAACCCGCCAAATCGTGGCTCACCTTCAGCTCAACCATCATAACATTGCCGCCGCTGTTATGGTTGGCCGCCCGATGCCAGCCAGCTTTCGCGATCGCTGGCGCAAGCATCTCATCCAGCGCGGTCATCTGCTTAACGATTTTTGGCATTGGCCGGGTTCGGCGATGAGGCGGTGTCGATCAGCGGACCGCGTGCACTGGAGCGCAAACCATCCTGATGATGGTGATGGTCTCCACCCTTGTGCTTCGACGGCTTTATTCGCGGCGCTCAAACGCGCAGCAATGAGCTGCTGCGAAGCAAGGAGGCAGGGTTTCGGCAACTGCTCGAAGCCTTGCCCGCCGCAATCCAAACCACGGACCACGGCCGGCCGCATCACCTGTTGCAACCAAGCGGCCGTCGACCTGTGGGGTGTGCGGCCGAAGGTGGGCCGGGACGCTTCACAGTCTCTACCGGCTCTACTATCAAGACGGGACGCCAATATCGGACCTAGCTGAGCCCCTTCGTGCTTCCTGTGCGCGGGGGCAAAGCTACGTGGTCGGGAGCTGATCCTCGAGCGCACCGACGGAAAGCGAATTCGATCATTTCGTCTCCTTCACCGCTGTCCGACGAGGCGGGCGGCGCGTGGTCGGCGCCGTCCAAATGTATCTTGACATCAGCGAACGCAAGCGGGCCGAAGAAGCGTTGGGCGAGCGCAATGCACAATTCGAGCTAGCCCAGAAGGCCGCGCGCGTGGGCTGCTATACCTACGACATCTCTGCACAAACGATGCGGTTTTCCCGCGCTAGCGCAGCGAGCGAGGATGTATCCGATAGCATACTGGAAGTGACTGCCGACCAATGGCGCGCGCGCGTGCATCGCGACGACTTTGAACGTCTCCGCACCCAACACATAAGAGCGTTCAAAGAGCGGCGACGCGAAATTGTCGATGAGTTTCGGTTTGTCCGACCTGGCGGAGAGGTCAGATGGAAAGAAGTGCGCAGCCTCATTGCCTATGACCACGCCGGTCGCGCCGAGCGCATGACTGGCGTCTTCATCGACATAACCGATAGGCGCAAAGCCGAGGACCAGAAGAATCTGCTGATCGCCGAGCTCGACCATCGCGTGAAGAACGTGCTCGCCTGCGTTGCCGCCGTGGCGCAACGGTCTCGGGAATGCAGCAGCTCGGCGGACGGGTTCCTCGAGGTACTCAATGGCCGCATCAATTCGCTCGCGAATACGCACGCCCTGCTAAGCCGCAGCCATTGGGAGGGGTCGACCTCGGCGAGCTCGTACGCAGCGAGCTTGCCTTTTGCGCAAACGACGAGACCGCGCTCATCGAAGGCCCGGTGGTCGGGCTTGCCGCCAGAAGCCACCCAGCCTCTGGCAATGGTTCTGCATGAGCTGGCCACCAACGCAGCCAAGTACGGGGCGCTTCCAATGGCAGTGGCCGCGTATTGGTTCGCTGGCGAAGGCAGGCGAACGGCGGCTCGGTTCGGCAAGCTAGTGCTCGAGTGGCGGGAGACCGGCGGCCCACCTATGACCGCGTCCAATGCCTCGGGGTTTGGCACGTCCGTGATCCGTGATCTTATTCCCTATGAACTCGGCGGAGCGGTTGAGTATGAGCTCGCTCGCGAAGGCTGCCGCTGCAGGTTGGAAATACCTGGCGAATGGTTGAGCACCATCACCCGAGCGCGCAGTAGTCTCGATCGAGTCGACCATCCGTCGCGCGCGCGTGTCGTAACCGGCACCCTACGCCGCCACATTGCGCATCATGAGCGGGGAGACGGCCAACCTCCGTTTCTCTACTTGCCGGTAATGATCGGTCGAGAACAGCGCGCCTCAAAGTCTGCCGTTGGCACCAAGTCGACCCATGCCTTCGTCCGCTATCGATGCCTTTGCGACAAACTCGTGCGACGAGCTAGTCCCTATCACATCGCCACGGTTCCCCACGTACGCAACGGGGGAGACCACGGGTCCAAAGCCTATGGGAGCGGTGGGCTCAGAAGACGGTGTGGTGTGATCGACCCACTGGATGCAAAAATGTTCCTAGTTCTGCAGCGTTGATTTGCAACTTCTATTTTCGACAAACGATGAAGGCCGTCATCGCTTTAGCTCGATCAGCCACGTCGGGAGGTTGAAGCCCAGCACCGGTGGCGGAACTGTGAGAGGGCTGAATTCCGTTGGCTTCCAGGAACGTCGTCGCCACAACGCTCTTAATCGCAAAGTTGATATTCTGTGGGATATCCGCCAACGCCTCGGCAGCAGCCAACGCATTAAACTTGCCAACAACCACGCCCACTACATTTGCGTCCTGATCGAGCAGCGGGCCGCCACTATTTCCCAACTGCACCGGAGCTGAAATCTGCAGCATCCGAGTGTCATCCCTTAATCCGGCAGTGGCTGAAATGTTGCCAAGAGTAAAGTTGCCCGTGCTGGGCAAAATACCTGCCAGTGGGAAGCCGTAGACAGCTATGCTCTCGCCAAGTCGCACGTTCGTTCGTATGGTCGCGACGCGTTCAGGCTTCAGTTGTGAACTCAGCAATGCCAGATCGTTCTTGGTGTCGCGTGCAATAACCGTGGCCGGTTGCATCATAGATCCAGGCCTCCCGACACTGACCGCACTGCATCCGTTCACTACGTGGGCATTCGTCAGAATACGTCCGATCGCTGGACACGAAGAAGCCGGTGCCGCTCGCAATGCGGGGGTTCGTCAGGCTTCGAGATGGCCCCGGTCTCGGTCTGCTGATTGGTATTTGTGTAGTAGGCGACACATTTTGCTGCAGCCTCGATCGCGTCGGCGGATCCCGCCAAGCTATATTGGAAACGCCCTTTGATCGTGACCACTTCAAATTGTGACCGGAACTGAGAGCAGTAACAGCGACCGGTGATAAGGCCGGCTCAAGGATCGCGAGACCACTACCATCCACAACAGCTGTTCCGCGGTGGATCGATCTTCCGTCTACCAGCAACTCCATATCCCAACGCATGTGGCGCTGGAAACCTTCTGGGCGCATAAAGACAGCCACCCATCGCGCATTGCGGAATTGGGCAATGCCAAAACTTATCTGCTCACTGAGGTTTGCGTGAGCTACGCAACCCTGAAAGGCTCGATCCGGAGCCAAGAACGACGCCCCTCCAACCGTTTTTCTGAAAGAAGACATCGGCTGCTCGGCCTGGCAACGAGGACGAAGGCTGACAGCGCCACAAAGAAATAATCTTCGCCAGATGTAAGTAGGGCCCCGCATTGTATTTATCACTTTCTTTCCCGCAATTGAAGCGACGCTAGTGCGGTCGAAGCACTCAGTCCAGACCACAGCCGATCATTCACACAGTTGTTGTAAGGTTGCCGCACCAGGTTAGGCGCGGGCGATCCCACGAACAAGTGCTTCGGAACAGACCGCGGCGGCGGAAGTAAGCCGATGCTCGGCTGATTGTAAGTGCAGAATGCTCAACGTCTTTTCGGCTACCTCCGCCGATCCTTTGGATCGAGCATCTGCCACCATCGAACCGAGCGCAGAACAGCCGCGCATGCTCGCGGTCAGCGAAGCAAAACACGTTGAAGCCATCCTTTGCACAAACGGATCGCCACTCAGTTCAAGGGCACGCGGATGCCGTCGAGGCAATAGACAACCAAACACCCGGTTGGTCCACATGGTCCATATGGACTACACACTCAAATCATATGGAATTTGGATGATGCAAGGGAGAGTCGGAGGTCCATATGGACCGTATGGGACCTAAATGGACTGCGCTCGCCTTCGCTGCAGGTCACGTGGCCATGCCGGCGAACTACCCCAATGCTGCTACGCCCTCCGAACCGAGACCGCCGTACCCTATGCCGGACGGGCGATCCCGGCATATGGCTCAATGGAGCATCGCCAACTGGTCGACCACCAGTTGCTAACCTGAATAGTTGCCATCGGGAAATATCGGGTGAGCGCCGGAGTGCACTTGCCGCGCTGCTGGGTACATTGCCAGAGCAAGAGCCCAGTAAAATGAGGCAGGTCATGAGGAACGTTACGCTTTGTCTGATCGCCACGTGGATCGCAATCTCCGCCCTTACCTCCAGTGCCCAAGCGGCTACCTTCGGATCGTCGGCGTGGTGGCAGCAGATGGATAGTGTGAATTGGATGATGCCGCTGCCTTCCTCGACCGAGCATTATTGATTAATCCGAACCTGGCGTCAGGGTGGTTTTGCAGCGGCTGGGTCAAAGTGTGGCTCGGCGAACCAGATCGAGCTGTCGAGCACTTTGCGCATGCTATGCGTCTAAACCCTTATCGATCCGGCACTCTTCGCTATGCAAGAGGCATTGCGCACGCTCATTTCTTTGCTGGCCGCTGTGATGAAGCAGTGTCATGGGCAAAGATGGCATTGCGAGAGCTGCCGGATAGCCACGCCGCACTTCGTATCGGTGCAGCAAGCTGTGCGCTTGCTGGGCGTGACGAGGAAGCGAAGAGACTGGTGGCGAGATTACTTGAGATTGACCCTGCGCGGCGAGTTTCCAATCTCCAAAATGTATTGGGTCCATACCGGCAACCAGAACATCTGGCAAAGTATGTAGATGCTCTGCGAAAAGCGGGCCTACCTGAATGACCGCATCAATTGCACCGCGCCGACGATGCGGGCGCATTGCAATGCAGCAAGCCGATGCAGTGAGTGCTGAGAACCGGTAGTCTTCCGGCACCTGAGGTCGAATGAAGCGGCGGAGTTCGTCACGCTTCTGGGGCAGCGCGGTTGCCGGGTGTGGCCGCTCGCGACTGCGTGCGCAGAAGCCTGCTGACTGATGAGTTACGGCATTGGTCGCACTGGGACCTATCGACTTATCGGTCTCCATGTAGCGCGAATACTCAAAGGGCAGAGGCCGGCAGACCGCCCGCGGTCCAGTCGACAAAGATCGAATTGGTCATCAATCTCCAGGACCGCCAAGGCGCTTGGCCTCTTATCAGTAACTAGCCTCGACACATCTAATACAGTGTCGCCTCTCCGGGCTGGCGAGCCGCCGGAAGACAGTTCATGAGCTCCTTTTCCACGCCGGGCAAGGTGAACTGAAAGAGGGCGCCGCGAGGTGCATTCACATCTGCCCACAGCCGTGCCCCCGTGGGCATTAACGATCGAGCGGCAAATGGACAGTCCCATCCCCACCCCGCTGGACTTTGTGGTGTAGAAAGGCCTCGAAAACGCGCTCCAGATGATCCGGAGCAATGCCCGGCCCTGAATCGCTCACTGCCACGAGGACACCACCGGTCTGGATTCGCTCGGTGCTGATCAACAAGTCTCGTGCGCTCCGCCTCAACCGAGCTCATTGCTTCGACTGCGTTCAGGATCAGGTTGAGGACGACTTGTTGCAGTTGAACACGATCCCCTTGAACGGGAAACAACCCCTCCGTGAGCCGGGTTCGGACCGAGACCTCATTTTTGGCGATTGCGCTTTGCGCCAATTCAATCACCTCGTCGATCGCCTTATTAAGATCAAAACGATCCTTTCGCGGCGGCGCTTTCTTGATCTGATCACGGATCCGGTCGATGATATCTCCGGCTCGATCGGCATCGTCTACGACACAGAGCAAGCGCTTCCCTGACTTCGCTCAGATCTGGCGGGGCTCTGTCTAAGAAGCGTATGGCCGCGCGGGCGTTGTTGCGCGCGGTGGCAATTGGTTGCGTGATTTCATGAGCCAGCGAGCCAGCCAGTTCTCCCATTATGCTCACGCGATTTATGTGCGCGAGATCGGATTCCAGTTGCCGCAGCCTCTCACGCTCCTGCTGCGCGCGCATGATTGCTGTCACATCGATGCCGGTGCCGCGATAGCCACGGAATTCTCCGTTGGCGTCAAACACTGGCTTGCCACTGGCCTTCACATACATTGGACAGCCATCGGCGCCCGCGGAGCAATATACGAAGTCACGGAACGGTTTACGTGAATCGAGAGTTGCCCACACAAGCCGCCACTTCTCCGGTTCCGTTTCAAGGTCAAGAGCGTGATCCCAGCAGGTCGTGCCGATCTCGCTTCGCCGCGTCTGAACCAAACGCATTCTCGGTCAACAGCGTGAATTTGTAATCCGGACCGATTTCCCAAAGCCAATCGGAGGCGGTTTCGGCGAAGTCGCGGAACTTCGCTTCGCTCTCCCGCAGGTCTTCTTCGGCGCGCTTGCGCTCGATGAACTGACCGATCTGGCTGCCGATGGTAGCCAGCATGTTGAGCAGCTCCTGATCGGGCTGCCTGATCTCGCGGCTGAAAAACTCGATCACGCCCAAGACTTCCCCCGAGCAGGATGGGAAAGCCGAAGGCCGCGTGTAGTCCTTCGCGTTCGGCGATGGGTGCGCGCGGAAAGTTTTCATCAGGAACGACATCGGGAATGTATTCGGGCTCAAGGCTGGACCACACCCGGCCCGGTAGTCCCAAGCCCGGAACGAAAGTGAACTCCCGGCTGACTCTTTCAAATTCCGGGACTTCTATCGACGCTTTATGCCAAAGCTCGACACAGCGCAGCGCCTCGGCCTCCCGGTCCACGCGCCAGAGCGCGCCCACGTCCCATCCCAGACACTCGCCCATAGCCCGCAGTATTCTCGGAGCGGCCTCTTCGATCGTGGCCGCTTCCGCCAAGATCTGCGCGACCGTGTGCTGCACGCGGAGGCGTTCCTCTACGCGCTTGCGCTCGGTGATGTCGCGGGCGATCTTGGAGGCGCCGATGATCCGGCCGGCCGCGTCCATGAGCGGCGACACGGTCAGTGAGATATCGAGCAGGCTGCCATCCTCGCGCATCCGCACCGTCTCGTAGGACTTGATGCGCTCGCCGCGCCTGATGCGCTCCAGAATTCCCAGCTCTTCGTCGTGGCGGTCCGGCGGGATGATGATCAGGATGGACTTGCCGATGACTTCGCTCGCCTGATAGCCAAAGAGCCGTTCGGCCCCGCCGTTCCAACTCTCGATGGTGCCATTGAGGTCCTTGCTGACGATGGCGTCCTCAGAGGAATCTACGATGGCTGCCAGCCGTTGTCCACGACCACCTCGGCCCGCTTGCGCTCGGTCGTCAAATCGACCACGAAGGCTACAGCCTGATCCCGTGGTTCGTCGAACGCGGCCGAGCCGATCAGCACCCGCACGCGGCTGCCGTCCTTGCGGAAGTACTCCTTTCATAAGGTTGGACCGCCCCAGTCGTGTCCTATTCCCTCTTGGGCGCGGGCGGCGCTGGCGCGCCATTCCGGCGGCGTCAAGTCGGTCAAGCGCATGTTGCCCGCGGCGAGATCCTCTCGGTCGTATCCCACCATCTTGAGGAACGCGTCGTTGGCTTCGATGATTTCACCCTTCCGACTCGAGATGAAAATCCCGATGATGTTAGCGTCGACCAAGCGCCTGATTTTCGCCTCGCGTTCTGCGACGTCACTGTACAACCGGGCGTTCTCCAGCGCGATTGCCGCCTGTGAGGCGAGCAGCTTCAGTACCGCGATCCGCGCCGGCGTGAACACATGCGACGCCAGGCTGTTTTCGAGATACAGCACGCCGATCAGCTCGGCCTGTTTCAGCAACGGCAGGCAAAGAAGCGACCGTGCCTGTTTGCGGCTCTATGTATTCATCTTCGACAAACACGTTCTCGCCCGCGTGCGTCATCCAGGATCACCTGGCTCTGAGTGCGGATGACTTGCTCAAGGATCAGCACGGGCAATTCCGATAGGCGTCACCGGCGTTCCGAGAAGACGGACCCTGACGCCATCGCGACCGCTCGTCGCTTCCGCCTCGATCTGGTATCGGCTGCCGACCTGCGGAAGAATCAGGAGGCCGCGGTCGGCCCCGGCATGCTCGACGGCAATCACCATCAGCGTCTCGATCAGCTTCTCGAGGCACGATCTCGCCGGCCACGGCCTGCGACATCTTGATGACCGTGGCGAGATCGAACTGCTCGACCGGCGCCTCGATGGTCGGCTTCGGGGCCAAATGGTGCCTGTTGTCGGACTCGGGGGTGGCCCTGGTCGAGCTGTGCGACCTTAGCCATGGCTCCCCAGCGGGCGTAGCAGTCGCGGGCCTCGTCCAGATAGGTATCTGCCACCTTTTCGAGACCGCGAAGGCGATAGAGATCGAGCTGCCAATTCGCTGGCGAGCGCCTGGTCCTGGAGGAAGCCGCACTCCGCGGCCGAGCGGATTGCCTGCTCGTACAGCCGCATGGCCTCGATTTCTCGTCCTTCGAGGCGTGCCCATTCCGCCGAGACCAGCGCGTGTTTATGCGCGAACGTCGCCGGGCAGCTCTCCGCCCATCGCTGAAACGACGCCAGGTGTTCAATGAGGTCCTCGCGAAGCTCTGCCCGTCTCTCCGGCGAGGCCGCTTCAAAGACCGCGGCGATAGCGAGAGAATGATAGAAGCAGTAATCCATCGACTGAAGATTGAGACGCGCCGACCAGAGAATCGGCTTCGCCTTGGCGGCAAACTCAAGGGCTCTCTCCGCGTTGCCCAGCAAGAAGTGCCGCTGCAATTGCAGGATCCAGTGAAAGCAGGCAACGAGGGGAACGCCGCCCCGGAGCACCCGCGCTTCGAGCGCCGCCTCGTCGAGGGGCGCACCGCTCCCCATTCCGCCGCGAAGGCTTTGCACGAAACCCTGGATGCTCAAAATGACCAGCTGGCCGAACTTGTATTTGCGGACGAAATCCAGGGCGCCTGCCGACTCGAGCCACACCTGGTCGAGAGGATCGCCGCGCGCCATCAGATCGGTGAGGCGATGCTGACGGTTGAAGCAGGCGTAAACCATCTCGCCGGTTTCCCCGACGGATCGGATCGCAGCCTCGAGGCAGGTCAGAGCATCTTCGATTGGACGCGTCCAGAGGACCGCCATTTGCATGAGGAAATGTGCGCCCGCCTTTTGCGCGGTGAACCCGTATCGTTCGGCGACTGCGACCGCCAACCGTGCAAAGGCCTCCCCGTCTGCGAAGCGATGGAACGCTGGACCAAGAACTACGGCGATCGCGCCGTAGCCGATCGCGGAGTACTCGCTTGTGCCATGGCGACAGGTCAGCTTGACCATCCAGCAAGAAATCATCTGGAACAGATCGCCGTCGGCGTGATAAGCCAATTCGCCTAATGAACTGAAGAGCTTCATGACGGCCCGCATCTCCGGGTCGTCCATCATCGGCAGGTCGACCAGGCTCTCGATCGGGCGCTCGCCGAGGGTCCGGCGCATCTCCTCGTATTCTGCTCGCACTCTGTTCCGGCGTCGGCGAGTCCGGCAGATCGACGCCGAACGTTCGCAGGCATTCGAGCGCCGTGCGGACCGCCGGGGCGTAGTTCCCTTGCCTCAATTGAAGAAGCATGCGCAGGCGACAGATCTCGGCGTGATCGATCTTCGATCGCGCTTTGATCAGCAACGCCTCGACGAATCCCGCGGCCTGCTCCAGGTTCGAGTCTGAGGATCTCGCATTCCGCCCGCTCCAGGAACAGGCCCAACGTCAAGTCATAGGATCTTTGCCACCCTTCGTCCGACAGAACGGCGATGCCTGCTGCGAGGTAGTTGGAGGCCGAGGCGTAGGCGGTCGAGGCTTTCGCCCTCCGCCCTGCAACAAGATTGAGTTCGGCCGCGCGCACCTTCTCGGGCCACTCGGAAATGAGCGCCGAGCCCAGGTTCAGCTGGTTGACGAGGTCGAAGATCTTCTCCGCGATCCTCTCCTGCGCGGTCTCCGCGACAAGAAGACGTGCGATCCGCAGATGGAGTTCGGCGCGACCTTCCGTCGGAATCGAGCGCATAGGCGGCTTCCTGAACCCGATCGTGGAAGAACCGATAGCTTCCCTCCCGGGGGACGGACGGCGCCGGCGCGGACCGCGTCGCGAAAATCCTGCATGCATCGCCTCGTCGGATTCGCTGCGCAGCTTTGCCAACGTCGCAAAGTCAGCGTGATTGCCCAGGCAGGCGAGCAGCTTCAACGCATCCTGGGCCTCCGGAGGAAGACGGCGCAACCTGCTGATCATCAGGTCCACCGGATTATCGCTGAGCCTCTTGTCGACGATAGCGTCGAAATTCCACGTCCACGACCGCGAGCGCGGATCGAACTCGACCATCGCTTCTTCCGTCAGGCTGTGTGAGGAACTGCCCGGCGAAGAACGGATTGCCGCTACTTCTCCGGTGCACCAGTTCAGCGAAAGGCCGCATCTCGTCTGGCGCATGCCGCAAGGTGTCGCACAACAATTGGTTGACGTTGTCGACCGAGAGTGGGCTGAGAACGATCTGATCCAACCTCGCACCGGCTCGGCGCAAGGCCTCCAGCTTGAGCATCAGCGGATGTGCCGAGTCGACCTCATTGTCGCGATATGCGCCGATCACCAGCAGGTGCCGCGTGTCGGGATGGAGGAGGAGATATTCGATGAGCGTCAGCGTGGCCGGATCGAGCCATTGCAGGTCATCGACGAAAATGACGAGCGGGTGTTCCGCCCTCGCGAACACGCCGACGAACCGCTGGAATACGGTCTGAAACCGCAGTTGGGCGTCGACCGGCGAGAGGACTGCCACGGTCGGCTGTGGGCCGATCAGTCGAACGAGGTCGGGAATGAGGTCGGTCAGCAGACGGCCCTGATTGCCGACAGCTTCCTTGATCGCGTCTCGCCAGCGGGCGATGTCGTCCGCGTGGCCGTTCAGTAGCTGTTGAATCAGTCCCTGAAACGCTTGAGCCAATGTCGAGTGGGGGTGTCCCTGAGGCGCAGGTCGAATTTACCTGAGATGAAGATGCCGCGAGGCAGCACGATGACCTTGTGCAGCTCGTTGACTACCGACGACTTGCCGATGCCCGAATAGCCAGAGACCAGAACGAGCTCCGAGCCGCCATGCATCACGACGCGGTCGAAGGCTGCGAGCAGGGTGGCGATCTCGCCCTCGCGTCCGTAGAGCTTCTCCGGGATCATCAACCGCTCCGACGCGTCCTGCAGACCAGGCGGGAACGGGTCGATCCGGCCGATCGACTCCCAGGCGGTGAGGCACTTGCGGAGATCCGCCTCGACTCCTGCGGCGGTCTGGTAGCGCTCCTCGGCGGTCTTCGCGAGAAGCTTCATGACGATCATCGAAAGTGGAGCCGGCACCGCGCTTGCAAGCTCGCCCGGCGGGACGGGCTCTCGCGCGATGTGACAGTGGATCAACTCGATCGGGTCAGCGGCGGTGAAGGGCAACGCGCCGGTCAACAGCTCGTAAAGGTGACCCCCAGCGCGTACAAGTCGCTTCGGGGTCGACCGAGCGGTTCATCCGGCCAGTCTGCTCCGGCGCCATGTAGGCGAGGGTGCCGGCGATCGTCTCGGGAGGCTCAGGGGCCTGGCGCTCACGCGCGAGCCGCGAGGCGATGCCGAACCCCGTGAACTTCACCGCTCCGGTCGCGCCGTTCACCAGGATATTGGCCGGCTTGATGTCCTTGTGGATGAGGCCCCTATCGTGGACCTTACCCATGGCCGCGGCGATTCTGATGGCGAGCCGTAAGAAGCATTCCAGCTGCATTGGCGCGCCAAGTAATTGGTCAAGCGGCTCGCCACCCGGATCCTCGAGCACCAGCATGGTCCGACCGCCTTCGCGTACGAGCTCCAGGGCCGCACCGCCCATGCCCCGTCCAGCTCATCCTTCAATCCGTATTCGTGGGTGAGGCGATCGAGGCTTATGGGCGACGGGTGCTCCGCTGCAGGCAGAACGACCAGCACCGCGCTCCGGTTGCCGTCATCGCCCATGCGCGACCCTCGGCAGAAGAGGCGCTCACCGTCCTCCGACAAAACCTGACAATTGCCATCCGGATACGCGCCGCTCAGCGAGCGCGCCGGGGTCCCAGCCATTGGTCGGACTACCAAACTTCATTCAGCTGCCAAGCCACTCGACGCGACGGCCCGCGGTTCTTGCGCGCCTATCCCCGAAGCGAGGGATCGAAGAATGGGTCCAAGTGGCATGCCACAGATGGAACCAACCGGATGGATCGCTGTGTTCAGCGACACCTTCGCCGCGCTGATCACGCTCGAGCTCGCGCTTCGAGATATCTCATCATGAACCCCGAATGCCATCGGTGCCGACAATCGGGTATATCCCTCAGTTTACCGACGGATTCGCCCTGGGGCAGGTGCGCATCCGCCGGGCTCGTTCGCTGGCACAAGGCCAACCACTTCGCGATAGAGAGGCTCTTTGCTGCTGTGCATGAGTCGGGAATTGGCACGAACCTGAAGACTTCGGCGGTGCAGCGATTCGGTCCGGAATCGGAGGGATCAACTGCAGCGCTCACTGGACGTCGCCGCGAGGACCGTACGTGTGCCGGGAGCATTGTGATGCAGCAATGGCTTCAGCGCGGGGTAGCGACATCTGATATTCTGGCTGCGTCAGCGAAGATCGTGGGGGTTGCGTGAGACGGCGCAGTTCATCACCTAGTGGGCGCCACCGCAATGTGTTGGGCGGTTGTGGCGCAGGCGCAGCGGGACACCAATGCCGGTGATGGGCTTTCTCAGCCCGAGGGCTCCTGGTGGGGATCCACACCTCTTAGCCTCGTTCCGCCAGGGCTTAAACGAAGCCGGCTGTGTCAGGTAGGCGCAGAATGTGGCGATCGAACACTCATTCGCTCACAATCAATATGATCGATCTGTCCCTTTGGCAGCCGAACCGGTTCGCCGTGCCAGGTTGCGCCGTGATCGTAACGTTTGGCGCCGCTGCGGTCATCCGCAGCCAAAGCGACGCGACTACGAACGATTCCCGTCGTGTTCGGATCTGGTGAGGATCCGATCCGACGTCCGGCTCCGTGACTAACACTCAGCCGACCGGTGGACCTAACGGGTGCGACTCAACCAAGCATCGAGGTGGGACCAGAAGCGCTTGGGAGATCCTACACGAGCTGGAGTCCCAACAGCCGCTGTTTTTGCCGTGCTCGATTAACCCCACAAATCCAAGCGGCAATATAACAGGCCTCTGCGGAAGCAGCCCGCAGGGTGGGTCCAGCCTCGTGCGTTGCACGCCAGCACTGACAGCCATTTCCCGATAGCTTTCTCAAGCCTGAGTGCAACGCAGCGAGCCGGGGCGCCTTCGCGATTAGCCCCGATGCATTCTTCTTTTTCAATAGCCGTAGCGAACGGCTTGCTGCCATGGCGGTTCGCCACGCACCTCGCCCGCGATCTACCAGTATCGCGGAGCCATTGCATGCGGCCGGGGCCTCGCAAAAGCTACGGAGGAAGTTTCCCCACGGACGTGTACAGGCTCGTTGGAAGTCCATGCCTGGCGGGATTGTAAAGGGTGGGAAGCCAGAATTCGACGCTTGCCGGTTCAGCGGTCCACGAAGGTCGAACTGATCGTCAATCTCAAGAGACCGGCAGCGGCGCTCGGGATCACGATCCCCCACCAACCGTCATCGCGCGCGCCGACGACGTGACAGAGCAGGCGGCGCAACTTCGGTGCGGTGCACGAGTCCGTGGAATTCGGCAACGAAGCGACACCGTTGCCGCACCGCCTGACGCTGGTCCGCCCGGTTCTTGGGGGGCAGAGCGGCAGCGCTCCTGGTGGATTATGCCGGGAGGGTGGCGGTTCGATCTGCCCGTGACCTGCGCATGCATACTGACACCCGCGTCGGCAGACCCGCCAATGGTGAAGCGGGGACGAACCTCTTTAGAAGTGCAAAGAGGGAGATCCGAGAGCTGCGGGTATCCCATCATGCCGGAGCGTGCGCAGCACCGGAATGCAGATCGCGCTGGTGACGGCGGCAGCGGTCGCATGGAGCACTGGCGCCATTCTTTACGCGGCTGGTGCTGCGTTTGACTCCTGAGACCATCCCATTTTGGCGTGGCCTACTCGGGGCGAGTTTCGTCGATCGCACCTTGCTCGCGACCCAAGGTCGGACTGTGTTCGGGGATATCGCTCTGAATGGGTGGCTCGGGTCTGGCTCGTTGCCGCGCTCTCCACATTGGGGATGGTCGCGTTCGTTCCGGCGCGCGGCTCACCAGTCGTTGGCGAACGTCGCGGTCATAAATGCTGCAGGACCATTTGTGGCTGCCGGATTGGCGTGGCTGTGCTCCGGAGAGACTGTGCGGGTGGGCACCCTTGCCGCAAGCCTCGGTGGCACTCGCCGGCGCCGCGATCATTGTCGGCAATGCGGCAGTGGGCTCTTGATCTTGGTGGTATCAGGGATTTGGCCTGCCTGATGACTTTGGCGATCGCGGGCATGACAAGGTGGCTGTCCGGCGCTACAAACAGGTATCAATGGTAGCTGCAGCAGGCATGTCCAATTTTCTGGGGAGCGTGGTGAGCATTCCCTTCGCCAAAGCGATCTGGGCGCCGATCGGGCCCGTGGATCTCGTAATCTTTGCCGTGTCTTCGGTTTTTTGCAGGTAGGAATGGGCCTCACTTCGTTTGTCCTTGGCTCGCGCCATCCGCCATCTGAGACGAGCGTCCCCTAATCGCTCACCTTGGAAACCCCATTGATGCCGCCGCTCTGGGTGTGGGTCGCTTTTCACGAAATTCCTTCGAGTGCGTTGCTCGTGTCGGTGGAACGCTCGCGTCCTGGGCGCCGTCATCGCCGACATCGTGACGGACAGCCGTTGCAGCGAACCTGAAGCATACGTGGCGGAGATTGGACCGGAGGCCTTCGAGGCAGCCGTCGCTAACAGCAACTCTCCGGCGTATACGACCCTCGCATCGATGATGTCCGCCGCGGATGGCCGGTTTAACTGCCGGACACGGTGTCGGCCGTGTTTCTCACCTGGCGGTGCCACCAGGGATGCTTTCCGTGCGGGAAGTCCATTGCCGCTTCGCGTGACCCACTGCGCGCCTCATTGCAGGTGATGCGTTCGGGGCGTTGCTACGGGCCTCGCGCTCGATGCCGCCAAGCGGTTTGCGGAGCGGTGACAAGAAGGGATGCAATCTTTCGCTCTTCGCGCGTAGATCGCCTGATGTGACGCGTCGTTTCGTGCTGCCCTTATCGCATTGGCTGCTTCACGCCGACAAGCCGACATGCTGCCACGTGAGCCGAAAGAGCCCGCATCCAGTTGTCGAAGGCAGTCTTTCGTGAGGACTGCTCGTCGAAGCAGCCACGGGCCCGCAGCGCTGCAATCAGGTTCGAAGACCGCTAGCATCCCTGATAGCCGCCGGAACCGTCGCACCATCGAAGTCTGATCCGATGGCCACGCGCTCCTATGCCAATCCGATCGGCCGAACAGTGGGAAGTGGCGTGCGTGAGTACGTGTAGCGGAGTGTCGTCGTTGAGGGTTGGCGTCAGGGCGCGCGTCATTCACGGAGAAGTTCCGCTCCGACGATGCCGTCAGATTACGGATGGCGTCGAGGCTGCCTATCAGTGAGGTTCCTTGTCGAAGGGCAAATCGCATGTACGCATGCATGCGTTGCCACCAGAGGGGCTGAGCTTAACCTCGCCACGTCCCAGAAACCCCGCTCGTTGAGATGGGATACGTCGACCATGACGCCTAGTCGGTTGCATGCCCTGACTAGGTCCTTTCCTGCAGGTCAACCCCGGGCCGGTATCAGGCGAGCGGGGGCCACGCAAAGGGAACTCCATGGCCGAAAATATTGGGCCGACTCCAGACGAGTCCAGTGAGCGCAGCCCCAGACGATGCATGGCCTCCAGCTCCAACAGATCGGCATCGATGCCGTCTCCGCCTTCCATGTGCGGCCACAACAGCAAACGATCAGCACCGGTGATGGCATCGATTTGGTCCACGCTCGTTGCTATGCGCACTTTGCCATCGGCGCGTGCCTCCAACTGTTTCAGAGCATTGAGCTGTTTCGAGAATCTTGCGCCGCGCGTAGGCGAGGTCAACCACAGTTCGGCCCAACGCACTTCGTAGCTGGCTTCTGTGGTCCAGGTCATCTACCGGTGGGTGCTCCGGACGGGCCATCATGGCGGAAACAGCCCGCTAAGGCCGCCGTCTACGGCTCGCGGAAGATCCAGAGATGGCCGTCGGACGAGCGGGCCAAAAATCAATGCCCTCGGTCGGTATTCCTGCAATCGTTGGACACGGTCGTTGTGTCCGTCAAGATGCGGATCAATGCGGTTTCCCTCTCGCGGTCACGTGATTCACCGGGTCTCCATCAGCGAAGCGCTCGAGGTACGTTCAGCCCTTCCGCCGTTTGGGCGCAGGCGATTGCTCCGAAGCGCGCATCACCTGGAGCTGGTGTTCGGCCGGCGTGGTAGCGCCTCCGCGGCGGCAACGCCTCCCTTCTCGTTCAGCAAGTAGCACCATTGATGGCAAAGAGGACCTGACACAGGCGGGCTACAAGATTGGAAGGCGCAACCTATGACCATAAACCGGGGTCTCGAGCCCGCGGCCATGCTCCGGGCAATGGCGATGGCGAAGATTCTGCCTCCCGTAGGAACATGTTGACCATCGTCTCCGAAGTGCCTGCGGTGAGGGGCCGTGAGCTTCTTAAGCTCCGCCAACCTGCCTGCCGGATCCCACAACAAGCGAGGCGGCAATAGGCGACCTCTCCGTAGATCGTCGAGACGAAAGCATGCGGGTGTCGGCTGGTACTGACGCTCGATCGATCCCTTGCGGCGCTCGTTGACGACTTCACCTACTCGCACCAGGTCTCGGTACAGCAGGTCCGCTCGGGTTCCACCGATTGTGAGCCAGCCTCCGCCATTGATCCACCGCCCCCAGCCGCCGATGGGTGCTTGAGCGCTGGCCTTTCGTTCACGATCATCGATTGCTGCAACAATACCTTGAAGAGCCGTGACATCGATTGGCTCCTCGGCAGCGTAATGAGCCCAATATCGTAGTCCGAATGTTTACCAGTCGCCAAGCCGCGCGACCGTGACCCTCAAGCGCGATCAGCGCAGATACCCGGCACGCGCGAAGAGTATCGGTGAGCCGTGCAGGAGTTGCTCGTCGTTGTGGTCGGCCATGGTGGATCTCATCATACTTGCTCGCGAAAGACGAGCGCAGGGCCAGTGGGGAACTCAGATTGGTTCCTGACTGCTTCAGTCGGCACGCGCGTACGCTCGCCCTCGCTACCTCGCGGGCAACGAGCAAACGCCGGTTACCGCGTGCCATGAGCTCACTGGCTCACGTGAGGGGATCCTCCCCGCGAACGGTAACTTCGAACTAAGGGTGCATCAATGCGAAGCTGCCCCTGAGGTCTCAAATTGGCACGAAGGGTGAGTTGGGGTGGGCCCCAGGAGGCGAGAGCCTCGCGCGAGAAGGAAGGACATCAGATGCTTGAGAACGCCATTCTACGGCGCCGCAGCACCTTTTTCACGCTGCCAGGACCCTGAGCGAGTGTTCCAAGGAAACTAGAACAAATTGCAGGTACAGAATGCTTCACCGAACGTCGCGAATTTCACGCATTCGTCGATGCGTGTCACGCGAAACATTTTGATGCGTGCGTTTGGCTGCCCTCGGGGATGCTTGGGAGGTTGGGTGGGACAACGGGTTGATTGGTTTTGATCTCAGAGATCACCACATCGACGCGATCGGGCCTACCTGTATCAACATCATGGAGGAGAGCATCGCCGCGCGGTGGTGCGCCGCCGGGGTAATACAAGTTCGGAGGGCGCCGGGGACGGCGCGTGGCTCTGTCCCCGGCGTGCGTTCCAGCCGGATGCGTGACAATGCCGGAGGGAACGCCCCTTACCCGGTCAGACGCGAGCGATCGGAATGGCGACGAACTTCGTCACCTCGTCCGACTTCAACCGGATCAGCACCGCGCGCTTGCCATTCATTTGGGCATCCTTGATGGCATTGCGCACGTCGACCGGGCCAACAACCTTCTTCCCGCCGACATCGAGGATGATGTCGCCGGCCTTGAAGCCGTGCTCGGAGGCAAGCCCGCGGGGATCGATGTCGACCACGACCACCCCTTCGGAGCCTCCGCCCGCGACGTGTTCGGCGGCAGCCAGCATCAGGCCGAGCTTCGGCACGTCGGTGCCGGTCGCGGCGAGCTGCGGCATGGCGGCGGCGCGGTCCTTCGGCATCTCGCCGAGCGTCAGCGAGATGCTCTTCTCCGCACCCTCGCGCCAGATCGTGACATTCACCGCAGCGCCGGGCGCCATACCGCCGATCTGCATGGCGAGGTCGCGGGCATCCTTGACCGGATTGCCGTTCACGGCGGTGATGACATCGCGCGACTGGATGCCGGCCTTGGCGGCGGGACTATCCGCCTTTGGTTCGGCGACCAACGCGCCTTTGCTCTCCTTCATGCCGAGGCTTTCGGCAATGGCGGAGGTGACCGGCTGAATCTGGACGCCAATCCAGCCGCGGCTACTTGCCGCACCCTCTGCCGCATGTGCCGCCGAGAATGTTGGAAGTACCGAGTGGTGGAAAGAATCCGGCCCGACCAAGAGCGCGGCGATCGCGAGATTGCCGGCCGTGGCAAGAAGGATGAGGCGCCGCGCCGAAAACGCGCGTCCCAGTTTGTATCGCGGGGTCGTCATGATACTTACATCTCCGTTCGATTGATGGCGCGGGCGGCGCCGGTTGGCGGCTAAATGGCAGCGCCAGCATTGCTCGGAAATGGCCGCGGAATTAATGTTTGGTAATTAGTCGCGCTTCACTATCGAATGCTCAGCTCGATTGGCTGAGGATTGCCATGGATCTGTTCATTGCCCCGAATGTCCCCTCCTGAAGATCATATCCGCGCGTAGCAATGATGCAGTCCTGACAGGATGGGCACAGTGACATTACTCCGTGCCGTTGGATAGTCGGCCGAGCGGCGCATCCTTGTTCAGCGACAGGTGCGGCACGCTTTTCATTTGTAATCCGGGCCGTTAGGACGGTTTAATTTCCGGTTCTGGCACGAAGCGTAGCTGCTCCGCCCCATCACCATCATGCCTGGAATCGGGGTACTGCGGACACGGATTTGAGGCGGCAAGAGCTGGATGAGTAGGACGGCCTTTGATGAGGTGGACGGCGCCTCACAAGGCATCGAGGTGCCGTAGAGTGATCGTTGTAGACGAATCACCAGAGAGGGCCGTCCATGAGAACAATTACCACCATCGGGATCGACCTTGCAAAGAAGGTGTTCCAAGTCCACGGCGTCGATGCGGAAGGCAAGGTCGTCGTCGCCCGGAAGCTCAGACGCAAGGAGGTGTTAGCCTTCTTTGCCAAGCTGCCCCCGTGTCTCGTCGGCATGGAGGCCTGCGGCAGTGCGCATTATTGGGCGCGTGAGATTGCTAAGCTCGGGCACACGGTGAAGCTGATGCCGCCGAAGTACGTCAAGGCCTATGTCAAGCGCGGCAAGACGAGCAATACGTAACTA